>Ga0080006_1146882_pt1 | contig 47301 bp, 36 predicted proteins | sample RS3BMetagenome_FD_69209 | JGI IMG/M metagenome (GOLD analysis project Ga0080006, IMG submission 69209) | Ferric oxide microbial mat and aquatic microbial communities from Rainbow Spring, Yellowstone National Park, USA - RS3B (SPADES... ... | reverse complement strand
GGGGGCGCGGCGGCCGCGGAGGCCGACGCGGCGGCGGCAGCGGCGGCGGACGGCGCCGGCGGCGGGGCGGCCCACCACCAGCCGCGGCCGGCGCACCGGCGGCCGTCACGCCCGCAAGCGCAGCGGGAACGGGAGCCGAAGGAGTCGCAGCCGAGCCGCCAGACACCGCCGCCCCCTGCTGTGCCATCAGCTCAGCAGGAGCCAACAGCTCAGCAGAAGCAAACAGCGCGACGGCAGCCACACTGGTCAGGCACACCAATAGCCCAGAACGAAATAACCTCATGCAGCGATCCTTACTTGCGCCCCACAACCAGAACCATGAAGCTGCCCGGCAAAATCGCCGGACGCGGATGCGGCATCGCAGCCGTCGCGGCCGGTGCCGGACCGAACTGCGCGGTCACCAGGTACACGCGATCCGTCGCCGAATCATAAGCCATCGTCCGCGCGCCCCGTTGCGTCTTCACCGTCTGCAACACCGGATAGCTCGTTCCGCTCGCGTCGACCACCGTCAGCGTCCCATCGCCATTCGACGAAAACGCCAGCTTTCGCTTAGCATCCCATCCCGCCGCATCCGGGCCCTCGCCGATCGCCGGTGTCGCCAGCACCTTCCCCGAGTTTGCATCGACAACCGCCATCTTGTTTCCATCGCACACCGCGAACAGCCGGCGGCCCGCCTCATCCATCACCAGCCCCGAGGGCGAATCGCATCCGCTCAGCGGCCACGTCGCCGTTACCTTCTTCGTCGCCGCATCCATCCGCACGATCTCGTTCTTGTCCTCGATGTTCACAAACATCGTGCCCTTCCCATCGGCCGCTGGAAACTCCGGCTTGCCCGGCAGCGCAATCGTCGCCACCACCTTGCGGCTCGCCGTATCCACCACTGTCGCATTGTTGCTTCGCCCATTGAACGCCCACACCGTCTTCGTCACCGGCTCGAACGCAATCCCATCCGGATTCGTCCCTGCGGCAATCGAATCCAGCTTCTGCAGATTCGACCGGTCGAACACCACCACCGCATTCGCCCGTCCATCGCTCATGTATCCATACTTGCCGTCCGGATCGAGCGCGACCCCATGCAGCCCTCCCATCCCGGCAATACTTCCCACTACCTTCCCGGACTCTGTATCCAGAACCTCCAGCCGCGTCCCATGCGTCACATACAGCCGGTGCGCCTTCGCATCTGCCGTCAAGTAATCCCACCCACCCTCACCGCCGATCGTCCAGTGATCTACCACCTTGTAAGGCGCTTGGGCTGTCACAACCGTAGGCATTGCCGCGGCAAACAGAATCGAGCCGCTCAACACAACCGACTTGTACGACACACTCTTCCAATTCATCGAACGCTCCAGTGACTCTAGAAATCAATATCGAATAACTATCACACCGCTACCTTAATCCAGCCTTAAGAACCCTCTGATTAAGAGAAGACTCTGAAGGATATGGCCTTCTTGAAAAAAGTCGGCCGCCTTTGCCTTTCGGAGGGAGCGCGGGGCTTCAGCCCTGCGAAAAACCGTGCAATTACGAGAGGGCTTTAGCCCGGGGCCTTCTCTCCAGATACCACAATCAAGCTCTTCAGCATCCTCTTCAGGACGTATATATCCCTTCCTCTCAAAAGCGTCATTCCAACCCAAGCCGCGCAGTCTTTTCACGCGGCGCAGCGGAAAAATCGCCACTTTCGGCATCCGCATTCAACGGAAGCCGAACCCTCACCTTCGTCCCCACGCCCACCTCGCTCTCCATCGCAATCTCCCCGCAGGACCTCATCACGATTGCCTTGCAAATCGCCAGCCCCAGCCCACTCCCGCCCGTCTCCCGGCTCCGCGACCGGTCCTCCCGGTAAAATCTGTCGAACACAAACGGCAGCGCCTCCTTCGCAATCCCCGACCCATCATCCTCTACCCGCAGCTCCGCGAAGCCCTCTTCACGCCCCACCACCAACCTCACCTCACCTCCACCGGAGCTATGCTGCATCGCATTGAGAATCAGATTCGAGCCCAGCAGCCGCAACTCCTCCGCTCCCACTGCCACCATCACGCGCCCCGCCGCCGACACCCGCAGCGTCAGCCCCTTCGCCGCAGCCATAGTCTCGAACTCCTCCGCCACCCTCCCCACCTCCCGCACCATATCTGTCGCGCGCGCATGTGCATCCCCGCGAACCTCATCTTCGACCCGAGCCAGCATCAGCATCCTGCCTACAATCTCCTGCGTCCGCTCGCAATCAAGCGAAACCCGCTCCAGCCCCGCCTCATACTCCTCCACCGTCCGCCGCCTCATCCCCAGCAATTGCACCGAAGACTTCGTCACCGCCACTGCCGTCTTCAACTCATGCGCCGCATCGCTCACAAACTGCCGTTGCTGCATAAACGACCGCTCCAGCCCACGCATCACCGTCTCGAACGCCCCCGCCACCGGAGCCAGCTCCTCCACCCGCCGCACTCTCTCCGACGGCACAAAGTCCCACGACCGCACCGACACCCCCGACGTCTCCGCCGCCAGCTCCCGCAACGGAGCCAGACCCCGATCCAGCATCCAGAAGATCAACCAACCCGACACCGCCAGCAGCGCCACGCTCACCACCGCATAGAACGCCACCGCCCGCCACACCGCCCGCCAAACCCCGCCCACCGGCGACCCATAAACCCCCGTCACATATCGCGCAATCCCACCGCCCTTATCCCCCGGATCCACCATCCGCAATCCGCCCATCTTCAAAACCCGATAACTCTTCCCATGAAGCTTCAGCTTTAAAAAACTGGCCGCATTCAAACGCTCCCGCGACAACCCCACACCCGACCAGTTCGCCGACCGCCCCAGCAGCCGCCCTTTCATATCCGACACCTGGTAGATATCCGCCTCCGGCAGGCTGATCTCCGTCCCGTCCAGCATCACATTGTCCTGCGCGTCCTCCGAGTCCTGCACCGCCCCCAGCAGCGAATCCGCCCGCCCCCGCAGCATCACATCAAACGCCCGAAAGTGCGTATGCCGCTCATAGACCACCGCCAGCCCCGTAATCGCCACCGCCATCACCGACTGCACCACCAGCACCGAAATCAGCAGCCGCCGCCGCAAAGAATACGTTCTCATCGCATCGCCTCCGCTCCCCTGAGCAACGAGCTCGCCAGCAGCCGATACCCCCGCCCGCGCAGCGTTTCGATGCTCGGCTGCCCGGTCGTCCCATCCAGCTTCTTCCTGAGGTTCGATACATGCGCCTCGATCACATTCGAGTGATGCTCCCAGTTGTAGTCGTACAGATGCTCCAGCATCTCCCGCTTCGACACCACCACCCGCGGCCGGTGCATCAGGTACTCCAGAATCCGGTACTCCGTCGGCGACAGCTCAATCTCCTCACCCGCCCGCCGCACCGTCTGGTCCACCGTGCTCAACTCGATATCCGCCACCCGCAGCATCGCATCCGCCAACCCCTTCGCCCGCCGCACCAGCGCCTTTGCCCGCGCAATCAGCTCCCCCAAATCGAACGGCTTGCTCAGATAATCGTCTGCCCCCGCATTCAGCAGCTCCACAATTGACCGCGGCCCTCCCCCCTGTGCCGTCAACACCAGAACCGGAGTTCTGTCCCTCCGGCTCCGCAGCCGCTTCAACACCGTCATCCCATCTACCACCGGCAGCATCAGGTCGAGCACGATCAGGTCATAGCAAAGATTGCCCGCCAAATCGATGCCCGCCGCGCCATCCTCCGCGCAATCCACCGCAAACCCCGGACCCTCCCGAAACGCCGCAGCGATATTCTGCGCCAGCCGCGTCTCGTCCTCGATCAAGAGCATCCGCATAATGACCCAATTCCACCACATCTCACTTAAGAAAGTCTGAACGGTGACTTACAGCGGCTTCGTGTCATGGTCAAGGCGTCAGTGCGACAAATCATCTGGACGGTGCCCCGGCTCTCGATTTTGAGATCCGCGTTTCGGCTCAGGCTAAAGCCAGCCAGGTGCCCCACATCTCGATCTTGAGATGTGGGGCTTCACGCAACTCCTCGGATCACCCTCAAAGCCCGAACCCTCAGGCATAGCTCGAAGCACGAATCGCAGCCCGGCCCGCGCGCTCCCGCGTAATCCTCTCCACATACCCGCTCTTCCGCAGCGCCACCAGCGGAGCCGCGTGCAGCCCGCGCGCCACGCGCCACTCCCGCACCACCGGCCGGACATCCCGCCAGAACGCCTCGCGAAAGCACTCCTCCGCCTCCACCAGCCGGCACTCCTGCTGCAACCCCGCAAGCCGCTCCCGATCCACAAGTGCCGCCTTCGCATACAGCTCCTGCGCCGCCGCCACCGTCTGCACCATCGCCTCCACCTTGCCCTTCAGGTTATGGCTCTGGTCGATCATGAACGAGATCTCCGACTGCTCTGCCGCGCTCCCACTCAAAATCTCATGAAAGATTCGAAACACCTGGTACGGATCGATCGAACCCAGCGTCAGATCGTCATCCGCATACTTCCTATCGTTGAAGTGAAATCCTCCCAGCCGTCCCAGATGCAGCAGCCACACCACAATCTGCTCGATGTTCGCACCCTGCAAGTGATGTCCGGTATCCACCAGCACTTTCGCCTTCGGACCCGCCCTCCGCGCCAACTCCAGCGCCATCCCCCAGTCCGCAATATCGGTATGGTAGAAGGCTGGCTCGAATGGCTTGTACTCCACCAGCATCCGCTGCTCATCCCCCAGAGCCGCATGTGTCCTGCCCAGCGCCTCCTCCACCCATCCAATCCGTCTCCGCATATTCTGTGTCCCCGGATAGTTCGACCCATCCGCAATCCACAACGAAACATCTTTCGATCCCAGCTCCCTCCCCATCGCCACCGAGTTGAGCAGATGAGCCACCGCCCTCCCGCGAATCTCCGCACTCGGATTTGCAATCGACCCAAACTTGTACTCCGCATCCTGAAACAGGTTCGGATTGATCGACCCCGCTTTCACCCCGTGCTTCTTTTCCAGCGCCCGAATCGCCGGAACGTCCGCCAATCCTCCGGGCAGATCCCAAAGCACATGCAGCGCCAGGCTTGGGCTCGCTCCCGTCAGCCGATTCACCTCAGCCGCATCGCTGAACTTTTCCTCGATCGTCGCCGCCGCGCCCCCCTGCCCAAACTTCCCAAACCGCGTTCCCGTATCCGCAAATCCCCACGAAGGAACCTCGATCCGGAAACCATCCAATGCCGAAAACACCTGCTCCGTCACCAAGCTCCCATCCATCGCCATTCGCCCCTGTGTTGACTGGTTAAAAAATATTTCCCGAAACTATACTCCTATTGAAATATTGCGATCCAATGCCAATATTTCAACGGACTAAGAAGCCATCATTTTCGGATGAAGCAACTTGGAAAAGCGCTCGACCCGATCGACAAGCCGGCACCTCGACCGGAGCGATAGACCAGCCTCATCGTCTGTCGCGTAGTGGAGAGAATCCCGCATTTCACTCTTGTCCTTATTAGCCTTTTCCCCAATCGGACCCCGCCTCCGCCGTTTCAAGAGCCATCCCTCCCCGCATCGACAGAGAATCAATAGCGCCCGCAGTGCCTACGGCGTGCTGCGCCCTATCCCCTCACCCAACCAGCAACACCTCCAGAAACCGAGGCCCATGCACACCCTTGATCCGAGTCATCTCGATATCCGCGGTCGCCGAAGGCCCCGAAACAAACGTCGTCGCTAGCACCGCGGTCCCTTGCAACCGAGCCATCGCCTCCGCAACCGTCTCCACCACTTCGTCTTCCAAGACCACGCAAAGGTGATAATCCGGAACCAGTGTCGCCATCCGCCTGCCCTGCCCCGGCACGTTCTGCAACACCACCGTTCCAGTCTCCGCGATCGCGACCGTAGCTCCGGTCATCACCCCATCGACGCGATCCAGCTCCGCCGCAGTCAACCCCTCATCCACAACGTAATCAAATCCCTTCGGCATCCACTCCGCCTTCAGCCCCGCTGGAATCACCATCCGCCTCACCCCACGTGCCGCAAGCCGTCCCCCCACACACGCAGCGACATCCGCCTCCGCCACGCGAGCCACCCCAGCGTCATAGTCCCGCAATCGGCACTCAAACAACTCCAGCACCCCCTCGCGCCCCAGACTCCCGCGCCGGCGATACACGCGCTCCAGCCCTCCCCAGCCCGCCGTCGCCACATCCCTGCCTCCGCTTCCCCCATTCGCCACGCGAATCCGCCGCAAAATCTCCTCCCGCGGCGAATATGCAACCGTATCAGTTGCCATTCTTTCCTCGTCTCTCCCACCACTCGCGAAACGTCTCCGTTGGCATCTCCCGCAGATCCCGCACCTGCGTCCAGCCGCCCAGCAGCCCCGGCAGCCAGCCAATCCACCCCTCACCCTGCCCGTCCTGTCGCACCAGCGGCCCCTCCGCCAATCGGCCCAGCCGCTGCGCCGCCCGAAACCTCCGTTCGCTGCGAAACACCATCGCCATCGCCCGCATCGCCAACGCCTCCGCGGTCACTCCCCGCTGCTTCACCACCCGGTTCCGCAGATGAATCAGTACCTCCGGAATATCGATCTTCACCGGACAGACCTCATAGCAGGCCCCGCACAGCGACGAAGCATACGGCAGCGTCTGCGAGTGCTTCATCCCCTGCAACTGCGGCGTCAGAATCGCCCCGATCGGCCCCGCATATACGCTCCCATACGCATGTCCCCCCGTCTGCCGGTACACCGGACAAACATTCTGACAAGCCGCACACCGAATGCAATGCAGCGTCTGCCGCCCCTCCGCATCTCCCAGAATCTCCGTCCGCGCGTTATCCAGCAGCACCACATGAAACACCCGCGGTCCGTCACCGTATCTGGCTGCCCCAACTCTCGATTCTGAGACATGGGCTCGATCCACCCCCGTCCACACCGAGTTATAAGGATTCATCCTCTCCCCGGTAGCCGACCGCGGCAGCAACTGCAGCATCACCTCCAGGTCCTGAAACCGCGGCAGCACCTTATCGATCCCCGCCACCGTAATCAGCGTCTCCGGCAGCGTCAGGCACATCCGTCCATTGCCTTCGCTCTCTACAACGCACACCCCACCCGTTTCCGCGATCAAAAAATTCGCTCCACTCACCCCCGTCTTCACCCGCAGAAACTTCTCCCGCAAAAACCTCCGCGCCGCATCCGCCAGATCCTCCGGCGCTTCCCCTATCTCGGGCAGATTCATCTCCCGCCGAAAGATCTCCCGAATCTGTTGCCGGTTCTTATGCAACGCCGGCACCACGATATGCGAGGGACGGTCGTGGCCAAGCTGAATGATCAACTCCGCAAGATCCGTCTCATACGCATGAATCCCCGCAGCCTCCAGCGCCGGATTTAACTGAATCTCTTCCGTCGTCATCGACTTGACCTTGATCACCTCATCGGACCCCGAAGCCTTCACCAGCTCGACCACAATCCGCCGCGCCTCCGCCGCATCCCGCGCCCAATGAACCACCCCACCGGCCCGAGTACAGTTCGCCTCAAACTCCTCCAGATAGAAATCCAGGTGCTCCATCGTGTGCTCGCGAATCCGCTTCCCCGCCTCGCGCAGCGCCTGCCAGTCCGGCATCTCCGCCACCACACGCGCCCGCTTCGCCTGAATCACCTCTGTGGCATGACGAACATTCTTCCGCAACTGCGCATCACCCATCGCAGCCTTCGCCGCCATCGGAAAATCTGGCGCAGTCTTCGGATCCAACCCCACTCCACTCATCGCAAAACCTCACTGCGCCACCGCTCTGGGTGCCCCAAATCTCGATTTTGAGATGTAGGCCTTCGCCCGAAGGCGTAAACCGCCCGCGCCCATCTCCAGAGCAGTCCCAGCTCTCGCCTCACCGCAACATCCCCTCATTCCCACCCAGAATCTCCGCCAGATGCACCGTCCTCACACCCGTCCTCTGCCGATGCAATGCCCCCTCGATATGCATCAGGCAGGAGTTATCGCAAGCTGTACAGACCTCCGCCTTCGTATTCAAAACCGCCGTCGTCTTCTCCGCCAGCATCGCACTCGACACCTCCGCATTCTTCACCGCGAACGTACCGCCGAAGCCGCAGCATTGCTCCAGCCCCTCCAGCGGCACCAGCTCAATCCCGCGCACCGCACGCAGCAGACGCATCGGACCATCGCCCAGCCCCAGACTCCGCAAACCATGACAGCTCGCATGGTAGGTCACCCGGTGCGGATAATAAGCCCCCACATCCTCCACCCCAAGCCGCTTCGTCAGAAACTCCGAAAACTCGTACACCCGCGGCAGCAGCTCCGCCACCTCGCGCATCAACTGTTCGTCTCCCAGCTCCGCCGCCATCTTCGGATAGTGATCCCGCATCATCGCCACGCACGAAGACGAAGGCGCCACCACCGCCTCTGCCCCGCGAAACTGCGAGACAAACCGCCGCAGCAACGGCATCGCCTCCGCCTGATACCCCGTGTTCCAGTGCATCTGCCCGCAGCACGTCTGCCCCGCCGGAAACTCCACCGTGTGGCCCAGCCGCTCCAGCACCCGCACCACCGCCTGCCCAGACTCGGGAAACAGTGTGTCGTTATAGCACGTGATAAACAGCGAAACTCGCAGATCCAACCTCCATCGCGACCGATCCAATCGAACCTGCGCCATACGAGCAGACTCACTTCGCCCGCATTCCAATCGGTATCATCGCCGTTAATCCGTGTTAGGCCTCGCCTTCATTTCCGCGTCGAACCTGGATGAAATGCAACTCAATCCAGCCGAATTCAATAAGACTAAGTTCCCCATCGAACCACCGTCAGGTACGATAGTACGCGCCCAACGAACGAGTCATCACCATCCATCCAACCGAGGCCACGTGGGACCGAACCCCTTCATCGGCGTCATCTACCACTGGATCGGCGGCCTCGCCTCGGCCACCAACTTCATCCCCTTTCGTGGCATCAGGCGCTGGTCATGGGAGATCTACTGGCTCATCCAGGGCTTCGCCGCATGGATCGTCGCCCCGCTCCTCCTCGCCTCCCTCCTTGTCCCTCACCTCGTTCGCATCCTCCACGCCGCGCCCGCCTCCAGCATCCACTACGCCTTCCTCTACGGAGCGCTCTGGGGGATCGGCGGCCTCACCTTCGGCCTGGCCATCCGCTATCTCGGCATCGCCCTCGGATACGCCATCGCCCTCGGACTCTGCACCGCCTTCGGAACCCTGATCCCTCCCATCTACGACGGCTCCATCCACACCATCCTCCATGAACACTCCGGCCAGGTCATCCTCGCCGGTGTCCTCCTCTGCCTCATCGCCGTCGCCGTCAACGGAGCCGCGGGCCTCTCCAAAGAGCGCGAAGTCACCCCCGAAGAAAAAGCCGAAGCCGGCGAATCGGACTTCTCCTTCGCCAAAGGCATCGCCGTCGCCATCTTCGCCGGCATCATGAGCAGCTTCTTCGCTTTCGGCCTCGCCGCCGGCAAACCCATCGGAGATATCGCCAAAGCCGAACTCCTCGCCAACCACCGCCTCGACCTCTGGCAGAACCTCCCCGTCCTCATCGTCGTTCTCTGGGGAGGCTTCCTCACCAACTTCTTCTGGTCCGCCATCCTCATCCTGAAAAACCGCTCCATCAAACAGTTCACCGGAGAGCCCGGTACCAACCCCATGCGCGCCTCCCACGCCACCGGCCAAACCCTCGCCGATTTCGAACCGCGCACCTTCGCCCCGGGCCGCCCCGAACCGGACCGCCTCTCCCGCAAGACGCTTATCGCCAACTACACCCTCGCCTCCGTAGCCGGCGTCATCTGGTACTTCCAGTTCTTCTTCTACTCCATGGGCCAGACCAGAATGGGCAAGTACGACTTCTCCTCCTGGACCCTCCACATGGCCAGCATCATCCTCTTCGCCACCCTCTGGGGCCTGGCTCTCAAAGAATGGCGAGGCACCAGTCGCCGCACCAGGATCCTCGTCGCCACAGGAATCGCCCTCCTCATCGCCTCCACCCTAGTCGTAGGCTACGGCAACTATCTGAAAGCCAACCAGCCCACCGCCCCTCTCCAATCCCGCGTCTCGGCGCCAAAGACCTGGGGAACCTCAGATTAATTCTTGGCTTGCTTGCTTCTCAAAGAGCAGCGAACCGCGGGAGAACTGTACGCCGCATGCCGCACAGGAGACCTCTCGCGCCTCCGCCACCAGGAACGCGTAGATGCTGCAACATCCCGGCACTCCACGCTGATAAACTTCCAGCAGGGGAACAACTCCGTGATCGAACTTGCCGCATCCATCCTCGCCTCGGACTTCGCGCATCTCGCCGATGAGGTCGCGGCAGCCGAGCGCGGCGGAGCCACCATCCTCCACGTCGACATCATGGACGGCCACTTCGTGCCGAACATCACCTTCGGCCCTCCCATGGTCCAGGCTCTCCGTCCCATCACCACACTCCCGCTCGACTGCCACATGATGGTCGAAAATCCCGACGCGTTCATCGCCGACTTCGCCGAAGCCGGGGCCGACCTGATGAGCGTTCATCAGGAGGTCTGCCGCCATCTGCATCGCACCCTCCAGCAGATCGTTCACCATGGCATGTTGCCCGGAGTCGTCATCAACCCCGCCACACCGGTCGACACCCTCATCGAAGTCCTCCCCATGCTGCACTATGTCCTTGTCATGAGCGTCAACCCGGGCTTCGGTGGACAGAAATTTTTACCGCTCGCACTCGACAAGATCGCCCACCTCACCGAACTGCGTGAAGAGATGGGACTCAACTTTCGCATCGAAGTCGATGGCGGCGTCGCTCACGATACCGTGGCTCAGGTCGTCGAAGCAGGAGCGGACATGCTGGTCGCCGGATCGGCCATCTTCAGCCCCGGCAAGACAGAGCAGAACGCCCGCGAGTTTCTTGATCTGGCCCGAGCCGCCTCTCCGGTTCAGATTTGAATTTGCCTGGAACCAAGCCGGCAGGCGGCACAACTCCGGCGCAACGAATTAGAATAAGAAGCAATGCTGAGCGCAGGTCATGCGTGAGGCGGATGGGGTCCACCGTACATGAACACGCCGCAAGAGACGAAAGCGCCGCTCCAGCACAACAAGCCTTCCTTCTTTCCTGGCATCCGCGCAGGCTCCCTCGCCGGGCTTGGCATTGCCGCGATGCTGCTCTCACCCGTCGCATTGACAGCGCAGGTTACAGGCTCCTCGCAGACCAGCACCGACCCAAACACCGGCAAGCCGCAGGAGAGCATCACTCTCTCTTCGCCGGTGGGTAAGAAGCAGGACAAGGTCGTCCAGTCCAAGGACACCAAGCGCCAGTTGCGCAAGGAGAGAAAGCTCGATCCGACAGAGGCAGTCAATGCCGGGCTGCCCGATAAGGTGCTCTACGATAAAGCCGTCGCCGCGACCAAAAAGGGCCACTTCGACGTAGCCCGCCTCGACCTTCAAACCTTGCTCAACACCTATCCCGACTCGCAGTACCAGATGAAGGCCAAGCTTGCCATCGGCGATAGCTGGTACCGGGAGGGTGGCACCGCGGCTCTCACGCAGGCTGAGCAGGAATACAAAGACTTCATCACCTTCTTCCCCAACGCGCCCGAGGCCGCCGAGGCCCAGATGCGCGTAGGCGACATCTACTTTCGCCAGATGGACAAGCCCGACCGCGACTACGCCAAGGCGCAGCACGCCGAAGAAGAATACCGTCTCATGCTCCAGCAGTTCCCCGAGTCGTCATTGGTTCCCCAGGCCAAGCAGCGTCTCCGCGAGGTCCAGGAGGTCATGGCCACCCGCGAGGCCGAGATCGGCATGTTCTACTCCACCCACAACAACTGGCCCGCCACCATCGCGCGTCTCCAGACCGTGGTCGATACCTACCCTCAGTACAGTCACATGGACGACGTCCTCATCGGACTCGGCGACTCCTACGAAGCAGAAGCCCGCATTGTCCGCACCATGAAGCTGCCCGAAGCAGGTAAAGCACGTCTCGAAAAGATCTACGACGGCCAGGCCGCGGACGCCTACCGTCAGGTCATCCTCTATCACTCCGCCGCTCCTCACGTCGAGGACGCACGCGACCGTCTCGACGCCATGGGTCTGCCTATCCCGACCCCCACCCCCGAGGAGGCCGCCGCCAGCATCGCGCTGGAGAACAGCCGCCGCCAGTATCGCCTGCAGGATCGCGCCCGTCTTCTCGTCCTCCACCAGCCCGATGTCGTCCTCGCCGCGCGCGACGGCGAACCCAGTCTCGCCGATCCTTCTCCTACCCTGGCCCCACATATCACCACCAAGATCATGGCGGATTTCAAGGAGTCGCTCACGCCAGCGCCGGCAACCGGCACTCCTGGCACCTTGAATCCCAAACCCACGCCCCAGCCCGCAGCCGAGGCCGCCATGCCCGCGGCAACCGGAGCAGCAGCAGCGGCAGCACCGGCACCTCCAGCCGCTCCCCTGCAGTTCCAGGACGTCCCAACGGCCGGAGCCGGAGCAACCTCCGCTGCCGCTGCGAACACCAGTGTCCCCGATAGTGCTCCCGTCACCGCCGCGCCGGCTAACTCCACGCCGGCCGGCAGCAGTGTGGGCGCGGAGATCATCACACCGGGTTCAAACACCCCGCCGCCCACTGGATCGACCACGTTCCCAGGCTCGGCCCCGGCCACAACTCCGGCTGGCGACAACGGAGGCCTCAAGGCAGTTGGCCCTGTCAACTCCACCCCACTTCCCGCCGTCGAACAACCTGCTGCGGCCCCGGAGACCATCAACGACATCAAGCCCGGCACACAAGCCGCCGCTCAGGCCCCTAACGCCAACGGCAAGAAGGATCCCAAACCAGCATTCGACAAGGGCGACGAGTCCTCCAGCAAACACAAAAAGAAGAAGGGTCTCGACAAGCTCAACCCCTTCTAGCCATGGAGGTTGGGTGAAACGGATCATGTCTTCGCGAGACATGATCCGGCGCGGTGCACGACGTCGCACGATCTCTGAAAAGTAGATCCTCAAACTTCGGGTACCCTTGTGCGTCCCCTGCGAAGGGTGGGAGACCTCGACTTTTTCCCGCCCGCTACTCCGTCAGCGAAGATGCTCTAACCGTCAATCGCCTCGGAAATGACTCTCGGCGCAGCGGTCTCGTTCAGCGCCCTCTCAGCGGGCCTGCGGAAAATCCTCCACAACCGGCCCTCATCACCTCTCAAAGCGTCTGGCGCACCGCCGCTGCACGTCGCATCCGCGGTGTAAAGCCCACTCCAATCAGGGCCAGCAGCACCAGTCCACCTAGAAGCATTAAGAGCTTCGGACTCACCGTCACCCGTTTCGGCGCGCTCTGTCCCTTCACCCGTGTCAGATGAGACATGTGGCCGCCCAGCACATACACGCTGCCGGAGAACTCCTCATCAGTCTCATAGACCGCGTTACCACCCAGCACTACCGCATCTCCTCCCACCCTGGCCTGCGAGTCCACCACCGCATTGCCTCCCACCACGTAGGCTCCTCCCACCACGCGCCCGCTCACATTCAAGCTGCCGAACAGCACCACCACGCGGCCCGTAACCTCTCCCTCCACCTGCACCGAGCAGAACATGCATATCGCGTTATGCACCTGCTGTCCTGCCGCCACAAAGATCGTCTGCCCTACATACGCGCGGTTTCCCGGCGCCTGGCCCAGCGCGGCCGAGGCCAACACCATCATCACAACGAAGCTGCGGAGCGCTGGAATCAACAAGAATCTCCTCATCAAACTCTTTAGCAGTGCATTTCCACCGCCGTCATCCAGGCCCCGGGGGCGTAAACGCTGGTGGGTGCGTGCGCCTCGTCTCTAAAAGCACGTCCCACGAAAACAGGATCGCTACGACTATGAAATTCATTAGCCGCGACCGAATCCCTCAGTCCGTCTAGCTCCATACGCACACACGAAGCCGACGGTTCCACCAATGATCAAAAGAATTGCGCTAAAAGCCTGGTCTCCGTGGATATACCGGCGGGAGATACCGGTTCCGTCGAACGAGCCAAACAACCAGCCATATGAGACCCGCAAGAATCAAAAACGGCGCCAGCGGAATCAACAGCCATTCGCGTCCCGGCAGCACCGTCCGGTCGCCGCGAATCGTAGCACCCTTGGCCACGTTCGCGTCTCCAGCGATGATCGCCACATCCCCGTCCACCGTTGCGCCATCGGATAAATCCAGATCGCCACCCAACGCAGCCACATCGCCCGAGACGGTGTGTCCCGAATCGACCATGATGCTCCCGAAGAGCACCGCCACGTCGCCCTTCACCTCGCCATGCACCCGCACCCTACAGAATGCGCACGCAACATCGTCAACCGACTGGTCCGCTGCCACCGTGACATCACTGCCAAAAGTGACGCGATCGTTGTCCGACCGCGCGAACGCCGGCAACGTCACCGCCATCAGGGCGCCAGCCACAAGCCATCGAAATATAGCGAACCTCATCCAACGAGTGTACGGCGGCATAATCCTCCCATGAAGTAAATTTCGATTGCAAAACTCCCTGCCTTCCGAAAGACCAGATTATCCAAGCAGCCGTCCCGCCTGCGCGGGCGATGCTACCCTTAATCCACCAATGAATCAGGACACGAAAACTCCGGAACCCACAAGCCAGCAGCCTGGAAACTCCGAACTTCCGGACCAGAACCTGCCTAAAGCCTACGATCCTTCCGTCATCGAACAACGCTGGGCCGACTACTGGGTCCGCGAGCGCCTCTTTGACGTTCCTACGCCGGAGGATACGCAAGCCGACCCCAAAACGTTCACCATGCTCCTGCCGCCTCCGAACGTAACCGGATACCTGCACATGGGCCACATGTTCGAGCACACCGAATCGGACATCCTCATGCGCTGGCACAGAATGCGCGGCGAAACCGCCCTCTGGGTTCCCGGCACCGACCACGCCGGTATCGCCACCCAGATGCTTGTCGAACGCCGCCTCGCCACCGAAGGCGTCAACCGCCGCGATCTCGGCCGCGAAGCCTTCATCGCTCGCGTCTGGGAGTGGCGCCAGCACTACGGCGGAGCCATCCTCGACCAGATGAAGCGCCTCGGCGCCTCCGTCGACTGGTCCCGCGAGTACTTCACCATGGACGACCGACTCAGCATCGCCGTCCGCGAAGCCTTCGTGCAACTCTACGAGCAGGGCCTCATCTACCGCGGCGCTTACATCGTCAACTGGGACCCCGTCCTCCGCACCGCCGTCTCGGACCTCGAAGTTCAATCCGAGGAGCGTCCCGGCAAGCTCTACCACATCCGCTACCCGCTCTCCGACGGCTCCGGCTCCATCGTCATCGCCACCACCCGCCCCGAAACCATGCTCGGCGACACGGCCGTCGCGGTCAACCCCACTGACGACCGCTACAAACATCTCATCGGCACGACCCTCACACTCCCTCTCATCAGCCGCGAAATCCCCATCCTCGCCGACGAATGGGCCAATCCCGAGTTCGGCACCGGCGCCGTCAAAGTCACGCCCGCCCACGACCCCAACGACTTCGCCATCGGCCAGCGCCACAATCTCCCGTCCCTCAACGTAATGGACGACGAGGCCCGGATGCACATCCCCCTCGAGGCAATCGCCCAGGACAACCCGGAAGCCCGCCTGCTAAGGGAACACCTCAACGGCCTCGACCGCTTCGAAGCGCGCGAAAGGCTGGTCGAGGCTCTCCAGAGCGCCGGGGCTCTCGTCGAGATAAAGGACCACGCCCTCACCCTCCCCATCTCACAACGAACCGGCGCCGTCATCGAACCACGCCTCTCCCTGCAGTGGTTTCTGGCAGTCAACAAGACGCCCACAAAGGGCGGCAGCTCGATAGCCGCCAACGCCATCGCAGCCGTGCGTAACGGACATATCCAGTTCACCCCGGCTATGTATGCCAAGACCTACTTCGAATGGATGAACAACATCCACGACTGGTGCATCTCCCGCCAGCTCTGGTGGGGCCACCGCATCCCCGCCTGGCACTGTGCCGCGTGCAGTCAGATCACCGTATCCCGCGAAACCCCAGGCCTCTGCCAGCACTGCCGCTCCACCGAAATCACGCAGGAGACCGATGTCCTCGACACCTGGTTCTCCTCCGGCCTGGTCCCCATCAGCGCCTTCGGCTGGCCCGGTGAACAGGGCGGAGCGGGCCCTCTACTCCCTACTCCCTATTCCCTACTCCCTGACCTTGCCGCTTTCTACCCCACCCAACTCCTGGTCACCGGCTTCGACATCCTCTTCTTCTGGGTCGCCCGCATGATCATGCTCGGCTGCCATTTCATGCTCGACCTCCCCAAGTCCGACGGCACACCCCGCACCCTCGCCGAAGCCGTCCCATTTCGCGAGGTCTACATCCACGCCCTCATCCGCGATGCCAACCGCGAGAAGATGTCCAAGACCAAGGGCAACGTCATCGACCCCATCGAGATCGTCAATCGCTTCGGCACCGACGCCGTCCGCTTCACCCTCGCCAGCATGGCCTCCCCCGGCACCGACATCGCCTTCTCCGAGTCCCGCACCGAAGGCAATCGAGCCTTCGCCAACAAAATCTGGAACGCCGCCCGATTCCTCTTCATGAACCTCGATCGCGCCGGCGAAGCCGGAATCCATATCACCCCCGCCATAGGTTTCGAGGGACGCAAAAACCCGGGTGCCCCACATCTCGACTCTGAGATGTGGGGGCTTCCCCAGGCAAGCCCTCTAGAGTCCCGCTGGATCTCAACCCGCCTCTCCGAAACCTCCGCCGAAGTTGACCGTGCCCTCACCAACTACCGCTTCGACGAAGCCGCCAGCGTCATCTACCAGTTCTTCTGGGGTGACCTCTGCGACTGGTATCTCGAACTGATCAAGCTCCGCCTCAACTTCGGCGAGGTCGACAATAAGCAAGCCACTGCCGCAGCCCTCACCACGCTCGTTCACGTCTTCGAGTCCGCCCTCCGCCTCCTCAGCCCCTTCATGCCCTTCCTCACCGAAGAGATCTGGCACGCCCTCTATCGCAACGCACCGCCCGCGAAATCAATCGCCCTCACCCGCTACCCTCAACCTGGCGACTTCCCAAGCGACCCCGCTGCGGTCAAGGACATGCAGACCCTGCAAGACCTCATCGTCACCATCCGAGGCCTGCGCAAAGAACTCACCGTCCCCGAAAAAGAATCCGCCACCATCAAGCTCCACGCCGCCAGCCCCATCCTCGCCCTGGTCGACGCAAATCGCGACATGCTCTCCCGCATGGCTCGCGTAAGCGCCGTCGAAATCTCCGCGGAACCTCTCTCCGGCAGTAACGCCCGCTCCACGCCCAGGTTCGACGTAGCCGTCCTCTACGAGCGCCAGATCGACGTCCCCGCCGAGCGCGAGCGCCTCGCCAAAGAACTCGCCCGCCTGGAGAAGATCAACGCCAGCGCCGAGCAGCGCCTCGCCGATGAAACCTTCCTCGCCAAGGCGCCGGCCCACATCGTGGAAGGTCTCCGCAAACAAGCCGCTGACACCCGCCTCCTCTACGACAAGACCAAAGCCGCACTAGAAGGCATGGCCTGAGTACCACCCTGGCGGCCGCCGATCATGCTGACTTCAACCGCGGAATCACAATCGAAAACACTGTGCCGCTGCACCCAGGCCGCGTACTGCTGCGAACCTCAATGCTCCAGCCGTTCTTCTTCACGATCTCCGCCGTCACCCAAAGGCCCAAGCCGGTACCGGTCTCGCCTTTTGTCGTGATGAACGGCTCGAAGATGGACGGCAGCACATCGGCCGGAATACCGCCTCCCGTATCCGCGATCGTCACCCGGATGCAATCGCACTGGCGGCCATGCGCATGCTGGGAGACTCGAAACCGCAGCCGCCCTCCCAGTCTCATCGCATCGATTGCGTTCCCTACAATGTTCGCAATGACCTGCCGAAGCTCCCCCGGGCTTGACAGCACCACGGCGGACCCCGAACGACTCTCCATCTCCACCTTCACCCCGGCCGCGGTGAGCCGCGACGCATAGAGCAGCAGCACCGAGTCCAGCACCGCCGCCACCTCCGTCGCAACCTTCTGCGTAGGCTCGCGATAAAATCGCAGGGTTTGTTTGGTAATCTCGGCGACTCGTGCAAGCTCCTGCTCCGCCTGCGCGAGGTATTGCGTCTGCTCTTCCAGAGAGAGTTCCCCCCGTAGCAAATAAAGCAGGTTTGTCACCGACTCAAGCGGGTTGTTGATCTCGTGCGCTATGCTCGCCGCCAGCCGTCCCGTCACTGCGAGCTTCTCCGATCGCAGCAGTGCATCCTGTGCCAGCGCGTATTGCTGCATCTGGTCGCGAATCTGGTATTGCCTGTGCCTGCCGCGCAGCGCGATCTCGAGCGTGCTCAGCAACGTCTCCGGTCGAATCGGCCGCTCTAACAGAAACACGTTCCCGAGCGGAAGCCGCAGCTCCCGCAACCGCTCACTCTCCACCGTCACCCTTCCACTCACCGTCAACAGAATCAGCGGAAAGTCCGACCACGAGGGTTGATCGCGCAGCACCTGCAGCAGTTCCTGGATTGAGTTACCTCGGAGAGCCTCCTCGGAAACAATTGCCGCCCCCACACCCTCGCGAATCTTGGAGCACGCGTCCGCTATCGTGGCAGTCACATGACAGGGGATTCGCATCCGCTCCAGGAGCGCCGCGATGAGTCGCCCATCCTTGCCTGTCGGCGCCACGATGACCGTGCACCGTTCGTTTGTTAGGGAGACCGGGTCAGGAGACAGGAGACCCCTCCGGTTCGACTTCCTCGCCAATAAACGTCGGCACTCCGGTAAGCACCCCTTTGAACTCCCTTAACGGCTCACCCACATCGATCTGGCCTACACGAAACGACAACTCGCGAATTGAACGTTCATGCGGTCCACTGCGCTTCTTGATCACCGACAGGGCTTGCCGGATCTCACCGGCATACTCGAAGTAACGGAACAGCAGAACTGTGTCAGCAAGGTAGCTCACATCCACAGGCGACTGCATTGTGCCGATAAAGCCATGCTGCGCTAGCGTGAGGATTGTAGCCACTCCCTGCTGCCCCAGATACGACAATAGCTCATGCAGTTGCATCGCCAAAAACTGTTCGTGCGGCATCGCATTGAGAAAGCCATTCATGCTGTCGATCACCACCAGGCGAAGATGCTCTTTCTCTACCAGTTCGCGCACCCGCGATACAAACTCTCCCGGCGCCAGCTCCGCAGGATCGATCTGCTGGATTTCCAGCGTTCCGTTAGCCAGCAGCGGAGCCGTTTTCATGCCCAGGCCGTTTGCGCGTTCCAACAACGTCGCCAGCGCCTCGTCGAACGTGAAGATCACGGCCTTCTCGCCCCGTTCCGCCGAGCTCACCGCATACTGCAGCGCCACCGTGGATTTCCCACATCCGGCGGGCCCGATAAACAGCGTGCTCGTACCCGTGTCGATACCTCCGCGGAACAGATCGTCCAAACCCTGCAAACCACTCGGGACGCATTTGCGCTGAAATCCGGGAGTATGTTCGGCGGCGATCAACCTCGGAAAAATCGCTATTCCCCCGGTATGGATCGTGTAATCGTGATAACCCTCACGGAACGACGATCCTCTTAGCTTGCGCACCTCAACCCGCCGTCGCTTTATTCCAAAATCGCGCTCCAGGCTCTGCATCATCACCACACCGTGGGCTATGCTCTGCAGTTGCAGATCGTGGCTTCCCTCCGCCGTGCGGTCGTCCAGTAGAAGCACCGTACAGTTCCTGCCTGCAAAGTGGCGCTTCAACGCAAGGATCTGCCGACGGTACTTCAATGGATCCCGCGCCAGCATCCGCAGCTCCGAAAGCGAATCGAAAACAACCCGCTGCGGCTGGGTTGAGTCCACCTTCTCCAGAATCGCTGTGATCGTATCCGCAAGCTCTACCTCCGAGGGATGAAAGACCGTGTATTGCGCCTCGGCATTCAGATCATCTTCCGGAGGAACCATCTCATAAATCTGCAGCGACTCAGCCGGCCATCCGTGCGATCGGGCAACCTCTTCGAGCTCTCTCTTTGACTCCGACAGAGTCACGTAGATGACCGCTTCGCCGCTGCGTATTCCCTCCAGCAGAAACTGAAGCGCCAAGGTCGTTTTGCCGGTACCAGGATCACCCTCTACCAGGTAGAGATGCCCCGCCGGCAGGCCGCCTCCCAGTATGTTGTCCAATCCCGCGATGCCAGTCGAGATACGCTCCGGACTGCGCTGCAAATTTGCGGAACCGTTAGCCTGATTTGCTCCTGGATCCACCTTCACTGCGTTCTTCGCGCTCTTCATCGTCCTCTCGTCGCTCCGTTGGCGGTGTAGAACCGTTCCGCAAATAAGAATTCGATTCCACGCCATCTATCGGGGTTGCACCTGTTCACCTGGTAAAAACATGCGTTGGCATGACAAATAACGCAAGGGTATCCGCGCCATCTCAAGGCAGCACCCGTTCCGGGTCACAAGGCAACAGGTAGCCCGGAGAACGGTCGTCTCAACATGCGGAATCAAGCGCGGGCTTCGCTTGACCGGCGCGGCAAGCGCCAATCTCTGGTAAAACTTGCTGATGCCCAGGAAGGTCATCGAAATCAAGCCGGCACAGCGCCAGGCCGTCCTCGAAGAACGCCGCCGCCTCAAGATGGCCCGCTCCGCCCACGCCTACGTCCGCGGCAATACCGTCCAGTTTTACGACTGGCTCAACGCCGGCTCCGGCAAGAAGCTCCCGCAGGGTCCATCCATCTGGATCTGCGGCGACTGCCACGTCGGCAATCTCGGTCCCATCGCCAGCTCCGACGGCAAAGTCGAAATCGCCATCCGCGACCTTGACCAGACCGTGATCGGCAATCCTGCTCACGACCTCATCCGTCTCGGTCTCTCCCTCGCCACCGCCGCCAGAGGTTCCGATCTGCCCGGCGTCACCACCGCGCTCATGATGGAGCAGATGGTCGAGGGCTACCAGCAGGCCCTGACCACTCGCCGCGCCCACAAAAGCCCCAAATACTCCAGCAAGCTCCGGCCCGTCGAAACCGTTCTCCGCCAGGCCGAGAGCCGCGAGTGGCGCCATCTCGCCCAGGAGCGCATCGAAGACGTCAAGCCGACCATTCCCCTCGGCGAACGCTTCTGGGCGCTGTCCACCGAAGAGAAGGATGAGATCGCAAAGCTCTTCGAGACCGAAGCAGCGCGCAAGCTCATCACCTCGCTCAAGCATCGCGACAACGACGCCAAGGTCCGTGTCCTCGACGCCGCCTACTGGATGAAGGGCTGCAGTTCGCTCGGCCGCCTCCGCTACGCCGTGCTCCTCGGCGTCGGATCGAAGAAGGACAAGGAATTCTGCCTCGTCGACATCAAGGAGGCCGTCACTCCCGCAGCCCCAGCAGCGCGGCACGCGAAGATGCCAGAAGACTTCGCCCTGCGCGTCGTCACCGGAGCCTGCAACCTCTCGCCTTATCTCGGCGAACGCATGTTGGCCGCGCACTTCCTCCGCCGTCCCGTCGTCCTGCGCGAACTCATGCCTCAGGATCTCAAGCTCGAGATCGACCAGCTCACCCGCGAAGAGGCCGTGCTCGCCGCAAGCTGCGTTGCCGCCGTTGTCGGCAAAGCCCACGCCCGCCAGATGGACGCCGGCACCAGAAGAAGCTGGTCCGCCGAACTCAACCGCAATCGCTCCAAAAGGCTCGACGCGCCCGGCTGGATGTGGCGCAGCATCGTTGAGCTGGTTGCTAGCCACGAAACCGCCTATCTCGAACACTGCCGCCGGTATGCCATGGCCTGAACCCAGCGTAGCTTCTTGACAGCAACGCGCCGAATGGAGGATGCCTTTGCGCTTTTGACAAAACGGGTCATTCGCCACTCCGGGATTCATCGTAATACCAACGGGTTTAGGATGTTCTGATGGACTGGAAGAGCAAGCGTATCCGCACCATTCTCGAAGCCGCACTCGCCGAAGACAAGGCCGCCAACGACATCACCACTGTCCTCACCATTGATCCCGGCCTCCGCGCCTCGGGAACCATCATCGCGAAAGAGCCATGCGTCGTCGCCGGCCTTGGCTGTATCCCCGCGTTTCTGGAGATCTTCGGCAAGATGTCCAGCGCTCCCGTCGGACGCTTCGAGGTCGTCAGCCACCCCGAGATCTTCGACGGCGTCAAGGTACGCAAGGGCCAGACCCTTGCGGTCATTCGTCACAACGCCGGCGCCATCCTCTCCTGCGAACGCGTCATCCTCAACCTCATGCAGCGCATGAGCGGCATCGCTACTCTGACCAACCAGTTCGTCGCAGCCGTAAGCGGCACAAAGGCAAAAGTCCTCGACACCCGCAAGACCATCCCCGGCCTCCGCGCCCTCGACAAGTACGCCGTATGCTGCGGAGGCGGGGTCAATCACCGCCTCGACCTGCAGGACGGCATCCTCATCAAGAACAATCACATCTCGCTGGGCGGCGGCATCCCGTACGTCCTGGAACGGGCATTGAAAAACCGCCCCGTCGGCCAGTCCGTCCAGATCGAGGTACGCACTCAGGCAGAACTCGACCAGGCTATCGCCGGACACGCCGAGTCCATCCTGCTCGACAACATGTCGCCGAAGCAGGTAAAAAAAGCCGTCAAACAGATCCGCGCCGCCCTTCCGAAGGCTCCGATCGAATCCTCAGGCAACATGAGTCTCAAAACCATAAGAGCCTACGCGCAGACTGGAGTTGACTTCATCTCGGTAGGCGCACTGACCCACTCCGCCGTAGCCGTCGACCTCAGCATGAGAATCACGGCTGACATTTACTAGAGCAACGCCGCAGTTGGTATAGAGTCGCCTTCGCCTTTTTGTTTGTCATTCCCGAAGCGAATCTGCTTTTGCAGTCTCTACACCCTCCGTCAAATCGCTATAAAGCTACTAAGGCGCAACCCGTGTCCGATACAGTCAACCTGGCCAGCCTCTCCGACGCCCTGGCCGGAACTCCCTTCGCGGGCAAAATCGAGCATCTCCAATCCGTCCCATCCACCAACCAGCTCGCCCTCGAAGCCGCTCAAGCCGGCGCACCGCACGGCTCGGTCTGGATCGCCGACGAGCAGACCGCCGGACGCGGACGCGGCGGCCACCAGTGGCTCTCCGTTCCCGGCGACGGCCTCTACGTCAGCATCCTTCTGCGTCCAAAGATGTCGGTCGCCGAAGCCCTCTGGCTCTCCCTGGCCGCGGGCCTTGCCGCGCACACCGCTATCTCCAGAGTCACCGGCCTGAGGCCGGACATCCGCTGGCCCAACGATCTTCTGCTCAACCGGAAAAAATGCGGCGGAATCCTCGTCGAAACCTCTGCCGCAGCCTCCCGGCCGGACACCGTCGCGACTCTGCGATTCGCCGTCATCGGAATCGGCATCAACGTAAACCACGAAGCCTTCCCTCACGAGCTTCAATCCCTCGCAACCTCTCTTCGACAGGAGACCGGCAAGCTCTCCTCGCGACAGGAGGTTCTTACGGCGCTCCTGCAGGCGCTCCACCTCCAGATCTCATCACTGGAAACCGAGTTGAACGCAAGTCCGACGGACGCACCTCTGCTCATGCGCTTTGCCGCTGCCTCGACCTGGGTAAGTGGCAAACGGGTCAGCGTCGACGAGTCCGGCGGCTATACTGGCCTCACATCCGGACTCGACTCCCGCGGCTTTCTCCTCGTCGCCGGAGACGACGGCCTCCTCCACACCGTACTCTCAGGCGGAGTGCGGGAAGCAGCACCAGCCACCTGACGGGAAAGCGCACTCATGTTACTGGCACTCGACGTAGGCAATACGAACACGGTCATGGGGCTCTTTCAACTCGCCAAAGAGTCAGGCGACGCACCCGCGGCCTCGCCGATGGTCGCCAACTGGCGCATCTCCACTCCCTCCTCAAAGCAGACCACCGACGAGTTCGGCGTCCTCCTCCGCAGCTTATTCGCCCTCAAAGGAATGGAGATCAGCGTAGTCGACGGCATCGCGATCTCATCGGTCGTCCCGTCGCTCGACGCGATCCTCAAGCAGGTCTGCGAGCTCTACTTCCATCTCAAACCCGTCTTCGTAGAACCCGGCATAAAAACCGGCATCCCCGTCCTCACCGACAACCCAGCCGACCTCGGAGCCGATCGCATCGTCAACTGCGTCGCCGCCTTCGAGCGCTTCGGTGGCCCCTGCATCGTCGTCGACATGGGCACCGCTACCACCTTCGACGTGCTCTCGAAAAAAGGCGAGTTTCTCGGCGGTGCCATCGCTCCCGGACTCGGCATCTCGGCCGATGCCCTCTTCTCGCGAGCCGCCCGCCTGCAACGAATCGAGATCAAGAAACCCGCCAAGGTCATCGGAACCGGCACCGTAGACAACATTCAGATCGGCCTCTACTACGGCTACATCGGCCTCGTCGACGGCATCCTCGAACGCATGATCGCCGAGATGGGCCCCGACACCAAAACCGTCGCCACCGGCGGCCTGGCCGCGCTTATCGCCGGCGGATCGAAGTACATCGACGCCGTCGACGACAATCTGACCCTCACGGGCCTGCGCCTCATCTACGAGCGCAATCAGGACCGCAGAAAGCGCGGAGCCTGACCGGGCAGGATCGGTTATGGGCATCCTTGATTGCTTGTCCTTCGCTGTCATCCTGAACGTAGTGAAGGATCCCCGTATCTCATTCCTCGCTCGTTCATGTCGTCTCCTGGATTGGTCCGATCAAAACACGTCGGTTCACCGAGTTAAGAGCTCACTAACATAAACCTGTAGAAAAGCGAATGCACAATTACTTCAACTACTTCACAGAGATCGAAGAGCGGTTTCAGCAGCGCCGCGGCTCCATCCTGATGCTCTCCACGCTGGACTGGGCCCTCATCGAAACCTGGCGCGAAGCCGGCATTCCGCTCGAAGCCGTGCTGCGCGGCATCGATAACGCCTTCGACAAACACGACGCCAAAGCTCTCCGCTCGCCCCGCAAGCCGCGCAAGGTCAACGGCCTCGCATGGTGCGCGCAAAGCGTCATGGAAGCAGTCGAACAAGCTATGGAAGCTTCTATCGGCTCCGCTCCCACAGCACATTTCGAGGCCACCGCATCCGGTTTCGAGACCGAACGAGTTCAGCACTACCTCCAGCAAAACGCCGCTCTGCTAGACGCAGCAAAGCTCGCACCTCCTGCGGACACGGTCGCTGCCGAGATCGCCGAGCGGCTGCGGGGACTCGCCATCGGCCTCTCCGTCGAAACCGCAACTTCGCTCGAAGAACTCGACCGCACTCTCTCCGTCTTCGAAGAAAAAATCTACGCCGCGCTGCTGACATCCGCCTCCGAACAGGAACTCGTCGCGCTGCGCGAGCAAGCCTCCCGCGAACTCGCGCCCTATCGCGGCAAGATGCAGGCGGTTCAGATCAAGCAGGTCCAACAGCAGTTCCTCCAGAAGAAACTCCTCGAAGCCCGCAAGCTGCCCCGCCTCAGTCTCTTCTACATGGGCCACGGATGAGACTGCGCATCGACCAAATGATCTACGGCGGCGCGGCCCTGGCCTATCCACCAGAACCTGAAGCTCCACGTAAAGCAACGCTCGTCCCGTTCACCCTCCCCGGCGAGATCGTCGAGGTTCTCCCGAACGACGGCCAACACATCCCCGCGGAAGCATCTCTGGTACAGATCCTTACCCCATCCGAAGATCGCATCCAGCCCAGCTGCGCGCACTTCAGCGACTGCGGAGGCTGTCACTACCAGCACGCCTCTAACCCGGCGCAAGTCAACATCAAAACGTCGATCTTGCGTGAGACGCTCCACCACGCCGGCGTGGCCGCTCTGCCGGACATTCAGGCGCATACAAACCATCCCTGGCAGTACCGAAATCGATCCCGATTACGAGTGGAATCCATCAACGGCATGCTGAGCGTGGGATACAACCGCCGCGCCTCCAACACCTTCCTGCCCATCCACGAGTGTCCCATATCAGCCCCGCTCATCTGGCGCACCTGCGAAGCACTGCTGCACGTCGCTCGCGAGAACTCCCCCGCGGGCCGTTGTGCAGCAAGTGCCGCCGAGGTAGAAATCTTTGTCTCGGACCATGAGCAAACACTCCAGATGACGCTCTTCGTCAGAAAGAGCCGGAACGACTTCAGCGAATTCTGCGTCCGCATGCAACAGCTCATCCCGGAACTGACTGGCGCGGGCGCGGCGCTGCTTCCACCCGAAGGAAAGCAAAGAACGCAGAAGCCCCGCCCAGTGCACACCTGGGGCGCAGTGGGTCTTCGCTACCGCGTCGCCGAAGAAGACTACTGGATCAGCCGTGGCGGATTTTTCCAGGTAAATCGTTTTCTCCTGGACGAGCTGGTAGCGATCGTAACCGCCGGCCGGCATGGTCTCGTCGCCTGGGATCTCTACGCCGGCGTAGGGCTATTTTCCCGCGTGTTAGCAAGGAGCTTCGAGCGGGTCGTCGCAGTAGAAACCTCTGGCGGCGATCTGATCAATACCTTCAAGGGAGCCGGCCGCCGTGCAGTCGAGGCCACCACGCTCGAGTTTTTGCGCGGGGCTGTGCTGCAGCGCGACAGGCCGGAGCTGATCGTCGTCGATCCGCCGCGGGCCGGACTCGGCGACGACGTTTGCGCCCTGCTGGCAAGAATCTCACCAGCGGAGATCGTCTACGTCTCCTGTGATCCGGTCACGCTTGCGCGGGACTTGAAATCCCTCACAGCATCGGGATATCAGCTCGCGGAGCTGCATCTCGTGGACCTCTTCCCCCAGACCTTCCACATGGAAACTGTTGTGGTATTGCGCAAATAGCTCCAGCTATGTTGTCTTGATGAAGAGCGAAGACGGTCGGCAGGCGGAGATTTGAAGACCCGGAAGAGCGCAGAACCCAACCCTGAACTGTGGCCAAAGGCCGTCAAGCGAGTTCCCGCACTCGCTTTCCGACGCGCCCCGTTGCTCGCCGCAGTCTGCTGGTTTGCCCTCGGGCAGGTCATGGCGCGCAACTCCCACCTTGCCGTCATTCTGCTGATCGCGATGGCACTCCTGTCTCTCCTCACTCTGGCCGTGCTGCGCTGGTCGCTGCGGTTCGCCATTGTTCCACTCGCGGCGCTCTGGATCACCGTGGGATTCTGGAGCGCGACGTTCGAACCGTTGCCTCCCGCGCAATCCGCACTCGCCGCATACGCCGACGGGCTCAGCCGGCAGGTTCGCGGTCGCGTCCTGCGCATACGCGAGTTGGCTCCTCAGCAGGACACCGCCGGTCGCGACAAAGAGACCGGCTGGTGGCCCGAAAAAGAATCCGACGAAGAAGCCGCTGCGGTCGGCATAGTCTCGATCGACCTGCAGGTCGACGCAGTCGAGGAGGTCACCCCCGACGTCGCCTGGCTGGCTCCGGCAACCGGCGGTGTGCGGATGAATGTCCTCGCAGACCGCCCTCATTCCGTTGGCGGTCAGACGCCGGACCAGCCCACATCTCTAGCATCCTTATCAACCCTCCAGTGCGGCGATCTGGTCCAGGCTCCCATGCGACTCAAGCTGGCCGAGCGCTACCGCGATCCCGGCGCATGGCAATATGCCGACTACCTTCTAGCCCAGGGCATTGGCGCTCACGCCAGCGTGCGAGCGTCGAAGGTGCAGAGGTTGGGTCCAACCGCAACAAACGCAGTGGCGCCCTCCGATCGCGCCGCACTATTGCAATGCGAGGTCTTCGCCGCCCAGAGCTGGGCATCCAAACAGGTCCAGACCTACGTGCGCTTCAGACCGAATCGCATGCTTCCCGCCCCGCTCAAGCTGAACAAAGACGACGCGGGAATGCTGAACGCCATGTTGTTCGGCGATCGAGCCGCCTTGAACAAACCTCAGCGCGTGGGCTTTGAGCGCACGGGATCCTTCCACCTGTTCGTCGTCTCTGGAATGCACGTCGCCCTATTGGCAGGAATCGTGTTCTGGCTGGCGCGCCGCCTGCGCCTGCACGACTGGATCGCCACGCTGCTCACCCTCGCACTTACCTTTGCCTATGCGATCCTCACTGGCTTCGCTCCGCCGGTGCAGCGCGCGCTCTTCATGACTGCCGTGTTTCTGATAGCTCGTCTCTTGTCCCGAGAGCGCAACGTATTGAACGCCCTCGGAGCAGCGGCGTTGGCCGTCCTCGTCTGGTCGCCCGGAGCCCTGTTCGAAGCAAGCTTCCAGATGACCTTCCTGGCCATCGTCGCCATCGGCGGCATCGCCATCCCGCTCGGCGAGCGCAGCTTCCTGCAATATGCGCGCGCCGCGCAACATCTCTCCGACAGATGGATCGACATCGCCTTGCCTCCCCCCGTCGCGCAGTTCCGGGTCATGCTGCGGCTATGGAGAGAGACCTTCGCACGGCTCTTCGGAAGATGGTCAAGACACGTGCCAGCTCTGTTTGTCGCCGGTATCTTCTGGGCACTCGAACTCGCCCTCATCGGACTAGCCGCGGAGTTAGTGATGACATTGCCGATGGCAGTCTACTTTCACCGCGCAACCATCTTTGCGGTGCCCACGAATATGCTCAGCGTGCCTCTGGTTGCGATCCTCGCCCCCATATCCATCGTGACCTTCTGTGCCTCGCTGGTCAGCCCCTGGCTGGCGCTCTTGCCCGGCGCGGCGACCGCCCTGCTGCTGCACGGAATCACCGGCATCATCGGACGCGTCAGCGCCGTTCACGCAGCGGACCTGCGCGTACCAGCCCCAGCCTGGTGGATCGCAGCGCTCGCTGTCCTGGCATGGGCCTTCTGCTGCTGGGCGGTCCGCCGATCGAAGCGCTGGGCATGGTCCGTGGCCACCCTTCTTCCGCTCGTCGCACTGATGATCCTATGGCCGGAGCGCGCGATCGTCACACCCGGATCACTGGAGATCACAGCCATCGATGTCGGTCAAGGCGACTCCATCTTCGTCGTCGCTCCCAACCGTGCGACGATGCTGATCGACGCCGGCGGTCCCGTCGGTGCAGTCGCCGAAGCCGCGGAAGCGTCGAGCCGTTTCGATGTAGGCGAGGAGGTCGTGTCACCCTATCTCTGGTCTCGCCGGTTCCGCCACCTCGACGTGCTCGTGCTGAGCCATGCCCACAGCGATCACATGGGCGGTATGGCCGCGGTCATGCGAAACTTCAGGCCCCATGAACTTTGGGTCAGCGTCGACCCCGGCTCGGATGCCTATCGCGCTCTGCTCGCCGAAGCGGCAGACCTCGGAGTCGCCGTACATCACTTCTACGCCGGCGATCGCTTCGCCTGGAACGAAACACGGATATCGATCCTCTCGCCCGAACCCGCCTACGCCAATCCCGGCGAGCCCGTCAACGACGACTCCCTCGTCATGCGAATCCAGGACGGCCAGTCGTCGGTACTGCTTGAAGGCGATGCCGAGGCAGCGAGCGAGCGCGCCATGCTCGCCCACGGACGAGTCACCGCCGTCACCCTGCTCAAAGTGGGCCACCATGGCAGCCTCACCTCGACCACCCAGGACTTCCTCAACGCCGCCGCACCAAAAGACGCCATCATCTCCGTCGGCAGGGGGAATACATTCGGTCACCCCCGCTTCGAAGTAATTGATCGCATCGCGGCCGCTCGAACTAAGCTGTACCGAACCGACGAGTTCGGACTCACGACGTTTTTGCTGAGCAGAGACGGCCGAATCCAGGAACTCGCAGGAGCATCTAATTGAGCGTACGTCATCGTGATTGGGAGGTCTGCAATGGATCTGAATCAAGCGAGCGTCGAGCCGGTCACCCTGACCGCGGAGGAGCGTGCCGAAGAGCAGAAGCTGATCCGCCGCCTCCAAATGATGATGAACATGGTCATGCAGGTCATCGCGCAGGATAGCTCCCTGACCATCGACGATGCCGCCCAGATGATCGCCGACAGCAGAAAGGCCGCGCTCGCCATGTTCCCCGGCAAGGAACTCGCCTACGACCTGATCTGGCGCCCGCGCTTCCAGCGACTCATGCGCGAACGATTTCGCATCATGTAACCGGAGGACTGCATTCGCTCCTCCTGATAGCCTGCCAACATGCAGATACGCCCCGCGAGTGAAAACGACCTCCCCGGATTGATGGCGCTGGTCCAGCGCGTCGTACCCCTGATGCTCGCCAGCGGGAACGCACAGTGGGATGAAAACTACCCCAACCGGCCGGTCTTCGAACACGATATTGAAAGGTCACAACTCTGGGTAGCGCAGATCGGCGAATCCATCGCGGGCGTCGCGGCCATCACTACCGATCCTGAGCCGGAATACGCCCAGGCCGGCCTCAACACCGAAGAACCCGCGGTGATCGTCCACAGGCTCGCGGTCGACCCCGCCCATCGCGGACAAGGCGTCGCAGCCGCTCTCATGCAGCAGGCCGAACAAGTCGCCGTCGCATGCGGCATAACGGCAGTGCGTGTCGACACCAACACGCAAAACCCTGCGACGAAGCAGCTCTTCCCCAAGCTCGGCTATCGTCTGGCAGGCGAGATCAGCCTGCAGCTCAGGCCGAACCTCCGCTTCCTTTGCTACGAGAAGCGCCTAATGACCGCCACAGGTTAAGGACACCGAGCGACGCTCCCGTACCCCCGCTGTCGCACTTGCCTTTCTTGTTGTCATCCCCGCAGGGGATCTGCTGTTTCTCCAATCCGGCGCAGTCACGTTGAAACCGCTATAGAATTCCGTCGAGCGTGCTCTACGCTCCACGCCGTTTTGAAAGGAATTGATTACGATGCGCCCTGGTGTCTTCATGAAGAAAATGTTGCTGGTGATGACTGTTCTGATGATCTCCCCGGTACTTGGACGCGCCCTCGATAACGGCCTCGCTCGCACTCCCCCCATGGGGTGGAATAGCTGGAACAAGTTCGCCTGCAAGGGCCTCAACGAGATCGTCATTCACCAGACAGCGGACGCGATGGCGGCCAACGGCATGAAGGACGCCGGCTACCAGTACGTCATTCTCGACGACTGCTGGCAGGGCGAGCGCGACGCGCAGGGCAACATCCAGCCCGATGCCCAGCGATTCCCTTCCGGCATGAAGGCCCTCGGCGACTACATCCACAGCAAAGGCCTCAAGTTCGGCATCTACAGCGACGCCGGAACCATGACCTGCGCCAAGCGCCTCGGCAGCATGGGCCACGAGTATCAGGACGCAAAGCAGTACGCGAACTGGGGAGTCGACTACCTCAAGGAAGACTGGTGCAACACACTGCCGGGACAGAGCAGCGAGTCCTCCTACGCCCTCATGCGCAACGCGCTCGCCGCCTCCGGCCGCCCCATCGTCTTCAGCATCTGTGAGTGGGGCTCGACCAAGCCATGGCTCTGGGCCGGTCCCATCGGAAACCTCTGGCGAGCCACTGGCGATATTCAAGACTGCTGGGATTGCAAAAAGAAATGGGGCGGCAACGGCGTCGTTCAGATTCTCGATCAGATGAATGGACTCGAGTCCTACGCCGGCCCCGGCCACTGGAACGATCCCGACATGCTCGAAGTCGGCAACGGAGGAATGACCAAAGAGGAGTACCGCACCCACTTCAGCATGTGGGCCATGTTCTCCGCGCCCCTGCTCGCAGGCAACGACATCGCCAACATGACGCCTGACACCAAAGAGATTCTGCTCAACAAGGAAGTCATTGCCATCGACCAGGATTCGCTGGGACAGCAGGGCCGCCGCGTCAAAAAGACTGGCGATCTGGAGATCTGGTCGAAACAGCTTCATGACGGCGGGCGTGCCGTTGCGCTTGTGAATTTAGGTGCCACGTCGGGAAAGATCCCGGTCGCCTGGACCGACATCGGGTACCCGGATAGCCTCTCTGCCTCAGTCCGAAATCTATGGACGGGCCAGGATCTTCCAAAGCAGACCGGCAGTTTCTCCGCCGAAGTCCCCAGCCACGGCGTCGTCATGGTAACGATCAAACCCTAGCGCAGAACGTGAGCCCCACCCTAACTTTCGGACCTGGGTTCCGCCATCGAGATACGCTCGCCGATCCGCCCCGGGGCAAATCCAATGTCGCAGTGCCTCGCCTTTCGTTGTCATCCTGAGCGTAGCGAAGGATCCCTGTATTCGCCTTTGGTTCTTCTCGCAACCACTGGGCATATCTACTTTGCAACGCCCTAAGGGCTCTGCACAGGCCCCAGTTGCGGCGTCTTCACCGGCGCTGCCAACCCGATCACTTCAGTCAGAGTGTCATTGCCGAAGTTCGTCACCCAGATGTTTCCGCTCGCATCAATGGCCAGGGCATACGCCTTCAGCAAAGACGCATCTTTTCCGTAACCAGCCGTCGGCGACAGGATCTGTCCCGGTTTCCCGGCCTGTGATCCCGCCAATTCAGTGATCGAGTTTCCCAGGAAATTAGCCACCCACACCGTACCCGACCCGTCGACGGCGATGCCCTGCGGATGATAGATGCTCGCTTTGTTATCGCTGTACCCGCTTGAGATCACGCTCCCATCGCTCGTCATCAGGCTGATGCTGTCGCCAAAAAAATTAGCGACCCACACGTACCCGCGCTGATCGATGGCAAGTCCGCCGGCGCTTTCGCAGCAGGCATAGTTGGTAACCTGGCTGCCATCCGCCGACACCTTCGTCACGTTAGCTCCGCTGTTATTCGCGACCCACGCGTTATGGTTTGCATCAACAGCGATCGCGACGGGAAACGCCAGTTGACCGGAAGCATATCCTTTGGCCCCCGAAAGTGGCTGACCTGTGCTCGACAACAACGTCACGCTCGAATCGCCATAGTTCACCACCCACGCGTCTCCATTGCTGGGATCAATGGCGACCGCGACAGGGTAGTTGAGTCCGCCCGCCGTGAAGCCGGTCGCGCCTGAAACCAGTTGCCCGCTGGAGTTCAGCACCGTGACGCTGCCCAGGTTACTGTTAACGCTGACGCTCCCCTCATTGGGCACCCACACATTCTCCTGCCCATCAACCGCCAGTCCGTAAGATTGCAACAGGCCGCCCGAGGTTATGCCCGACGGATAAACCGGAGCACCCACAGGCGAGAACTCCGACACCGCGCTGAAATAGCTGGCGACCCAGACATTCCCGCTGCCATCAATCCCAACACCCGAAGGCGAACTCATGCCTCCGCCGGTGTAGTTTACGAACAACGTCCAGTCCGATGGCGCCGAGGAAAGTGCAGGCTGGAAGACCGGATTCGCAGCCGCCTGTGCATAAAGCGCAGCGACGTTGCTACCTGGATTGCGAACAAGGTTCAGCGCTGCGTCCAGAATGTTCTCCGGCGCAGCACCGCCGGCCGGTGTGGTCGCGGCGAACAGCGAAGCGCAGCCCGATGCAGCAGCCGAGCAGCTATTCAGCAGGTTCGCCAGGCTGTTGATCTTCGCCGCCGGCGATGTCCCATTCGCGGGATAGGCCGCGCCTGGCGATGCCCCTGTGGTCAGGTTCACGAGATTTGCCACCGTGGCAACGGCGTTTTTTAGCCCTTGGGCGTTACTCACCGTAGCTCCGGCATCGCCGCCCGCACTCAGAAACTGAGACAGCCCCCAGGCGGTTGCCCCTGTCGAGACCTCATTGACGACGAACTGCGCCGACGCCCCCACCTGGCTGCACTCACCAAGCGGCGCGGCAAGAGCGATCGCCGGATTGCTGGCCGCCTTCCCCACCTGACCGCCTCGAACCACCACGAAGAGCTGCGAAGTCGTAGCCGGACAGTCATAACCGGAAGCGACCGAAAACGCTCCATTCGCGTCCGTTGTCAGCGGAGTGCTCAGCAAAGCTGTGCCTGCCGACCCGTTGCCCGTAGTCCCCATCGCATAAATCTGCACGGAGGCTCCTGCGACAGGCTGTAGTCCCGCCATCGCCCTTCCGACAAAACCTGGGCCCGGATTGCTAGCAGGCGGTGTGACCGGAGGCGTAGGCGCGGGCGGGCTCGGTGCGGCACTGGAGCCGCCGCACCCGCCAATCCCGCAGCAAAAGACCCCGCCGAGTGCCGCTACAAGCAGCAACTGAATGCGGGACGATTTCGACCTCGCGAAATGATGAGAATAGAACAGAGCGGTAGGCCCTACCGGCGCCGATACGGCAATGTCAAACTGTTGAGATCGGTCACGGCCAGAAATGCGCGGAGGTCTTGGATCATTTCTTTACGCGCCGCCTCCGCCGGAAGCGTCATGTCGAGCGTCTCTACCTTCAACAGAATAGGAATCGGGCGATCGCGAGTTTGAGCAAGAAGCGCCTGAGCGGTTGGCTTGCTGTAGACGAATCCAAAATGTGGGCGATCGCTCGAATACTCGCCACACGAGCTGCCATTGCAGATGGTCGTCGCTTCGATTGACTGCGTCACACCATTATTGAAAAATGCTCCGGAAAAACTAACCCGGTCTTTCATCGTTGCCAGAACCAGTTGATCGCGCCACAGAGGATCTTCGCCACGCGCGGAGTGGCAAATCAAAGTGTCGTGTGAACCGATTACCGGAGAGATGCCCAACGCTATGTGCGGGCCTCCATCGGCCGGAGCATAGTCCGCGAAGTGAAAGATCAGCGGGCCCGCAAACATATTCTCATTCCATGTGCGAGCCAGAGAGTAGCTGCCGAGATGCTCTGGAAATTGCCCCGGCGCATTCTGATCGCTCATCACGCTCGTTACATAAACGCTGTTATGCGTAAGCGCGTAAGCGCGCGCCGCCCCGTAGGAACTGAACAGAACCAGCGCCAGCATTGCCCCGGCTCGGAGATAGAAAGAAGTCGGCGCTTGCGAATCGGAAAAAGAGAGCTCTGTCCGTACTGACGGTCTGCTCTGCGTGGAGGAGTCACGCAGAAGACGAATCGCTTCCAGGAGCAAAATGGTGCCGAGCAGAAACAGACACGCGCCAATCACATAGTCGCCCATCTCAGCTTTGTCCTGTAGCCAGGGAAAATGCATCGCGACCAGGTAGTACAGGACCAGGGTGCAGAGGCGTATCAGGTTGAACGCATACCCCAGGAGCACAGCGCCCGCGACGACCGCAATCTGGGCATACCAGCGGAAACGATAGACATATGCGGCGATCAACGCGATCAATCCCATCGTCACCGCGCCGCGAATGCCATTGCAACCCGGAGCGATGAACATGCCGAACTTCGGAGTAAACATCAGTCGCAGATGGTCGGGACTTAAGGGTTGCCCAAGCGCAATCGCAAACGACCGCGCAACATGCGCCGAGGCTCGCTGCATGGGCAGATCAACGAGCGTGTTGAAGATGTGCGGAGTCGCATTCACAAAGCACAGTAGCGTAAGCGGAAACAACGAAGCCCGAAAAAGCCGCCTGCCGCCGAAAAGCAGGACCACGCCGGACCCATAAGCAAAAGCCACCAGCCGGTGCGGAGGAAGATACACCGCCCACTGCGGCGAGAAGACGAACAACAACACCGCCGATTGCCGCACGTAGACCACGGCAGACGTGACCAGCAGAATCGCCAGGCCCCACCAACTGCCGTCCTGTTCCCAGTCCAGCGACCGCCAGACGCGCAGAATGAGCGCGAGACTGATCAGCGGGACGAACATTCCAACAGACCGCAGCGGATCGGTCATCCACAGCGTCCAGAGATTGCTCGCTACCGGCCATATAGACACAACCCCGAGCACCGCGAGAATAGATGCCAGAGCCGCAGCCCGCGAGGCACGAACCCCAAGCGATTCAGTTGCCGCTAACGATCCAGCTTCGGACGATGCCGGAAGAGTTGACATACAGGTTCGTTTCACGAAACGCCGGAGATCCGGCAATCGTTGCTTGTGAATTTATTTGGAAGAGGTTCGTCGAGTCTTGATTCGTGCGCGAACCGCCGTTACCAATGCGCCCGCTGAACCAACTACCGCTAAAATGGCGGTTGGATTTTCAGGAGAAAGAACGCATCCGTCTTGGCCATATGCGGGGAGGGCAATGGCAAAGAGAAGAGCAATGCCAAAAAGGTAGGGAGTAGTTTTCTTCATGTTTGTCCTCAATTGGGAATGTATCGTTACCAAAGGGGGATGTCAACGAACAACCTGCGTGACTTTCTAAAACTCTTTGTTGCAGGCAACTGAGTCTATCTGGAGGCCTGAGTGAGCTTAGCCCCAACCCTGCAAAACATTGGCTTCCTAGCAGCCCATTGCCCGCGCCCCCCGCAGACGTGAAGCCCATCTCTCAGAATCGCTATAGGCATTCTGTCACTTGATACGGCCCACACAAAGACGCGCCGGACGGCACGTCTCGATCCACACCGACCGCTCATCCAGACCGGCAGCGGCACACAGACGACGCCAGTCAGCGGCGACAAAGCTGCGCCGAATCGAGACCGGACCGTCGTGCTTGACGAACCGATGCCAGTCCGACCAGCGCGCGAAAAAGCGGAACAAGTGGTACGGCATTGGTTGCCGATGAAGATCGTTGACAAACCACCCGTATCGAGCGGTCTCCTCCATCCACCTTAGAAAACTCACAATCTCTGGATCATGCAGATGATGCGTCAGCAGCGAGCAGATCACAACGTCAGCGCCGCTGTTCAACTCTGCGCAGACCGCGTCTCCAACCTTCCATTCGATCTCCTGGCGCAGCGGAGTAGCCTCTTTCGCTGCCCGGATCGCATCCGCGTTCAGGTCAATCCCGGTAAGTGTCACGGCGATGCCGCGTCGGGCAGCCCAGACCCCGATCGACCGCAGCGTATCGCCATACCCGCAACCCACATCGAGAACGCGAACCGGACCCCTATCCGCCGCTCTCGTCTTGACTACCTTGGCCAGCCAGCGCAAGGTCGGCCGGTGAGCAAACGTCAGCCGGTTGACACGTGCGATGTCGCGCAGGCATTCGCGCAGATCACAATAACTGCACGGCTCATCCATCCACTCTATTAACTGTGCCCGTGCGGAAAAATCGGGCGCCTCTTCGGTAGACGTCTTCAAGCCTTCCGAACCACCGGGACAACAGGCATCCTCCTCGACGTCGGTTGTCAAAACGTCGCTCAGCGGATTGGATGGAGGCGACAAGCTCATCTGGATTGTGTCACAACTCCTACGCGACCGCCCCTTCGCCGGATTTCACCACCTGAAACGAGGCGGCCCGCTCGGAATAGCCCGAGATCTCCGACGCACGCGCCTCCGCATACGCAGCAGCTCCCAGCAAGGCGCATGTGTCGTCAAGGATCACGCGAACTGGAATCGAATCCAGCAGCGGCGACAGGCGCCCCTTGTCCAGAAAGGCCTGAACGAATGCGCCGTTCTGCAAGGTCTTCAAAATCTTCGGCGCAATGCCGCCGCCCAGGTACATCCCCCCCGTCGCCAGCACCATCAGTGCAATGTTTCCAGCCTCGGCGCCATACGCCGCTGAAAAAATCTTCATCGTCTCGAAACACAGCGAGCTCGAGCCGTTCTCCGCGCACTCGCCGATCACGGCGTTCGGATCTTCGCTGAGCATCCGGTCGCGAAGCCACTCCGGTTCATGAATCTGCTCGACGTCCCGAAGAAAGGCATACACGTTCTTGATCCCGATGCCCGAAACCACCCGTTCCCAGCTCACTCTCCCGTTCAAGGTTTGCCGCAGATACCGCAGCAGCGCAAGCTCGCGGTCATTCCGCGCGGCAAAGTCGCCGTGCCCGCCCTCCGACGCAATCGGCCGGTGCTTCGATCCGTCCCAGATCAGCAGAGCCTCGCCAAGCCCGGTGCCCGCCGCCATCAATCCAGCATGGCCCGTCGCCTCCGGCGAACCCGCATGAAGCGTGTAGATGCTCTCCGGCGCAAGCTCCGGTATCCCATAGCCGTTCGCCTCCAGGTCGTTGATCAGCGAGATATGCGGAATAGAAAGCGACTTCACCAGATCGCGTGTGTCCAACTCCCACGGCAGATTCGTCAGCTTCAGCCGTCCATCCCGAACCGGTCCCGGCAAGCCGAAACACGCCGCGACGATCTCTCCGCGGCTCCCCTCACCGTCACCCAGAAACTTCACCACCACGTCGTCGAGACGCGCAAACTCATGCGCCGGAAACTTCTGGTCGCGAATCGGCTGCAAACGCCCGTTCGAAAAGTTGTACAGCGCCAGGTGGACCTTCGTTCCACCCACATCTCCAGCAAGAATCATCTAGCCAAGCTCCAGAGTACCGGCAGAGTTCAAATCCTCCGGTTTTGGCAGCTTAGCCGCTGCAGCGGCATCGAGCAAGAACAATAGCCGCCCGCTCGCCGGACGGATGATCTGCGACGGGTACGTCTCCGGCTGGTAGGGCCCCAGAAGCACGTCATGCAGCACCTGCGCCTTGCCCGCGCCTTCGATCAGAAACGCTACCTCCCGGCCCTGGTTGATCACGGGCCAGGTCAGCGTAATCCGCCAGGTCTCCTTCTGCGGAACATGGTTCGCCACCACAATGCGGCTCATCTCGTTCAACGCCTCCGTGTGCGGAAACAGCGACGCCGTATGCCCGTCGTCCCCCATGCCCAGCAGCACCAGGTCGAACGTCGGCGTTTCCGCACCCTCGAGCTTGAACGCATTCCGAATCTCGGACTCGTACCGCGCCGCCGCAACCTCCGGCTCAAGCTCTCCTTCCATGCGATGCACCCGCTCCGCCGCCAGTGGAACCTTCGACAGCAACGCCTCCTTCGTCATCCGGTAGTTCGACTCCGCGTCGTCCGGAGGCACGCAACGCTCGTCCACCCAGAACAACTCCAGCCTGTCCCACGGCACCTGCTTCACGTAAGGCTGCGCCGCATCGGCCAGAAGCGCAAACATCGCTTTCGGTGTCGTCCCTCCGGAGATCGCAACGCGAGCCACGCCGCGAGACGCGACAGCCTTCACCACTGCATCCGCAAACAGTTGCGCCGCAGCCTCGGCCGTAGCGGCAGGCGTCGGCGATATTGAATACGTAACCGTCACGGAACGTGCCATCTCTATAATCCCCCAACTACAGCTTGCGCCACTTCCGCCCATCCGTCTTCAGCATCGCATCCGCAGCCGCCGGACCCCACGTTCCCGCCGCATAGTTCGGCAGATCCTTCACCGGGTCCTTCGCCCACGCTTCAAGAATCGGCGTCATCAGCGACCACGTCGCCTCCACCCCATCGCGATGCGCGAACAGCGTCGCATCACCCAGCATCGCATCCAGCAGCAGCCGCTCATACCCGTTGGCAGACGACTGCCCAAACGCCTCCGCATAGCTGAAGTCCATATCCACCTTGCTGATATTCATCTTCGGCCCCGGCACCTTCGCGCCAAACTGAAGCGTGATTCCTTCATCCGGCTGAATCCGCATCGACAGCACGTTCGGCTTGATTCCCTCGCCGCCGCCCTTCTTCTGCGCGTCCTTGAACAGCAACTGCGGCGGCAGCTTGAACTGAATCGAGATCTCCGTCACCCGCCGCGCCAGCCGCTTGCCCGCCCGAATATAAAACGGAACTCCCGCCCACCGCCAGTTTTCAATCTCCAGCCGCAGCGCCGCATACGTCTCCGTCTGCGAGCGCGGATGCACCCGATCCTCTTGCCGATACCCCAGCACCGGCTTGCCATCCACCGTACCCGGCCCATACTGTCCGCGCACCGTATCCGCAGGGTGAATTGGCTGAATCGCCTTCCACACCTTCACCTTCTCCGCCCGCACCGCGTCCGACGCAAACGAGATCGGAGGCTCCATCGCCACAAAGCTCAGCAGCTCCATCACATGGTTCTGCACCACATCGCGCAACGCTCCGGCGGTTTCATAGAACGGCCCGCGCCCCTCAATCCCAATGCTCTCCGCCGCCGTGATCTCCACATGATCGATGTAGTTCCGGTTCCAGACATTCTCGAAGATCCCATTCGCAAAGCGGAACACCAGGATGTTCTGCACCGTCTCTTTGCCCAGATAGTGATCGATGCGAAAGATCTGATCTTCCCCGAAGACCTTGTTCACCTCATCGTTCAGCGCCTTCGCCGACTGGAGATCGTGCCCGAACGGCTTCTCGATGATCGTGCGAACCCAGCTCTTCGCTCCGCCATCGCTCTCCGCAGGCTTGGCCATGCCATGGTCGCCAAGATACTTGATGATGTCCGAGAAATACTCCGGCGCGGTCGCCAGATAGAAAAGCCGGTTACCCTTCGTCCCGAACTTCTCATCGATCCCCACCAGCACCTGCTTCAGCGCGTCATATCCCGCGGCATCGTCGAAGTTCATCGCATGGTATTGAATGCGCTCCACAAACGGATCCAGCTTCGTCTCATCCTTCTCGACGCCGCCCCCGCTGATGATCCCCTCCTTCATATCCGGAGCAAAGCTGCTCTCCAGAGGGCGCCGCGCGACACCCACCACCGCAAAGTCCTTCGGCAGCAGCCCCGACTGATCCAGGTGATACAGCGCCGGCAAAAGCTTGCGTTTGGTCAGGTCCCCCGAAGCCCCGAAGATCACCACAATACAAGGATCGGGCGTGCGCTCCGGCTGCTGAACTGCCGCTGGTACGGTGCTTGTCATCGTCGCCATCTCTCTACCTCTCATCGTCTCGTTCAAATTCGTTTGGACCGGAATCAAAGGTCATGGGTGTTCGCGTCAGTTAATAGACTCGGCATGCCTGCATCATGATGCAAGACTTGCGACCGCCTTCTCATACCGCGCGCCATAAAGCCTTCCGACCTCCAGCACGCCCTTCTCGCTCGCAATCAGTGCAAGCGACGCCATTCCCAGAAACAGTCCATGCTCCACCACCCCCGCGATTCCCCGGATCGAAGCCGCCGTCTTCCCCGGATCGGCAATCTCCCCGCACGAACAGTCCAGGATGAAGTTGCCTTCATCCGTAATGTATTTCGAACCATCCGCATGGAGACGAAGGTGCGGATGCAAACCCAGTGCCTCCAGCTTCCGGCTCACAATTGGCAGCGCCATCTGGATCACCTCAACCGGCAGCGGAAACCGCCCCAGTCTGCGGACCAGCTTTCGCGAATCGGCGATCACGATAAACCTCCGCGCCGCGCTCGCCACAATCTTCTCCCGCAGCATCGCTCCGCCTCCGCCCTTGATCAGCGCCAGTCCCGGCCCAATCTCATCCGCTCCATCGACATCCAGGTCCAGCACGGGCGACTCCTCAAACGTCGTCATCGGAATCGAAAGCGACTCGGCAAGCTGACGGCTCGCGTCCGAGGTCGCAATCCCGCGAACCCGCAGCCCTTCCTTCACCCGCGCGCCAAGCTCCTCGATGAACATCGTCGCCGTCGATCCGCTGCCGAGCCCCAGCAGCATCCCATCCTCGACAAATTCCACCGCGCGTCGCGCCGCCATTCGCTTCGCTTCATCCTGAGTCATACGCTGGGGCTGCGATTGGGTCATGCGCTTCCTGTCGCTCGTGCCTTCATGAGACGCAAAGCCGCCTACTTCTTCACCAGCTTCTTGGCCAGCTCGACCACATGCGCCACGCTGATGCCAAGCTTCTCCAGAACGATATTTCCCGGAGCCGACGCGCCAAACCGGTCCACGCCGATAATCCCGCCGTTGTGCCCGACATATTTCCACCAGCCCATCGTCGCGCCCGCCTCGACCGCGAGCTTCGGCGTACCCTCCGGCATCAGTTTCGCCTTGTACGCATCGTCCTGCTCGTCGTAGATCTTGAAGCTCGGCATCGAGACCACGCTCGCGGAAATACCCTCGGCCTTCAGCTTCTCCGCCGCCTCCAGCACCACCGAAACCTCCGACCCCGTCGCGATCAGAATGATGTCCTTGCCCGAGTCATCCAGCGCGTACGCCCCGCGCCGCACACCCTCGGCGATCTTGTACTTCCCAGCATCCATCACCGGCAGATCCTGCCGCGACAACGCCATGAAGCTTGCACTCTTCCGCTCCAGCATCAGCCGCCAGCACGCCGCCGTCTCGTTCGCATCCGCCGGACGAAAGTCCGTCAACTGCGGAATCGCCCGCAGGCTCATCAGGTGCTCCACCGGCTGATGTGTCGGCCCATCCGCACCCAGCCCGATCGAATCGTGCGTGAATACGTACAGCGAGTGCGTGCTCATCAGCGCGCCCATCCGTATCGCCGACCGGCAATAGTCCGAAAACGTGAAGAACGTCGACCCGAACGGAATCAGCCCGCCATGCGCCGCAATCCCGTTCACCGCCGCCATCATCCCAAACTCGCGCACGCCAAAGTACACATTGCGCCCCGCCGGATCCAAATGAAAGTTATTCGACTTCGCAAAGATCGTCTTCGTCGAACTCGTCAGGTCCGCCGCGCCGCCAAACAACTCCGGCACCACCTCAGCGATCGCATTCATCACCTGCTGCCCCGCATTGCGCGTTGCAATCGGCTTGGCATCCTTGCCCCCCGGAAACACCGGCAGCGCCTTCTCCCAACCCGCGGCCAGCTTCATCGCCGTCGTCCGGTCATACTCCGCCGCCTTCTCCGGATACGCCTTGCTGTACTCCTCATACCTCTTCTGCCACTCGGCGTGAGCCTTCTCGCCCTTCTCCACCACCGAGCCCCAGTTCTTCGCCGCCTCCTCGGGCACGTAGAAGCTCTTGTCCTCCGGCCAACCCAGATTTCTCTTCGTCTCCTTGGTCGCCTCCGGCCCCAGCGCCTCGCCATGCACAGCCTTGGTGCCCGCCTTCGGGCTGCCGTATCCAATCACCGTCCGTACGCGGATCATCGACGGCCGCGTCGTCTCCGCCTTCGCCGCCTCGATCGCCTTCTCCAGCGCCTTTAGATCGTTGCCATCCGCCACATGCTGCACATGCCAGTGGTACGCCTCGAACCGCATCGACACATCTTCGGTAAACGAAAGATCCGTCGGTCCATCGAGAGAGATCAGATTGTCGTCATACAGCACAATCAGCTTGCCCAGCTTCAGCGTTCCCGCCAGCGACGACGCCTCATGCGACAGCCCCTCCATCAGGTCGCCGTCCCCGCACAGCACATACGTGTGGTGGTCCACCGGCGTGTGATCGTCGTGGTTATACACCGCCGCCAGATGCTTCTCAGCGATCGCAAGGCCCACCGCCATCCCGAACCCCTGTCCCAGCGGTCCCGTCGTCACTTCAACACCCGGAGACTCGCCATACTCCGGATGCCCCGGCGTATGCGATCCCCACTCGCGAAACTGCTTCAACTGCTCCATCGGCAGGTCGTATCCCGACAGATGCAGCGCCCCATACAGCAGCGCCGAGGCATGTCCGTTCGACAGCACAAATCGGTCCCGGTCGCTCCACTTCGGGTCCTTCGGATCATGCTTCATGAACTTGTGAAACAGCAGATACGCAATCGGCGCGCAGCCAAGCGGAGCACCCGGATGCCCGTTCTTCGCCTTCTCCACCTGGTCCACGGCCAGAAACCGCAGCGCATTAATCGATAGCTGGTCCACATCCTGCTGCTTCACATCCTGCTGTTCACTCATGCTCGTCTACTCTTTCTCAAGAAGCGTCGCACGCGGGCGACGCGAATTTTCGTCCTCAGTCGATCCAACTCAGTGTACAAGCCGCAACCCCGCCTGCCCAACTCCCTGGCCTCACTCCACAGCCGGCACAATCGCCACATCGATATTCCGCCCCAGCCACCGGTCTCCCTGTTCCCCCGGCCACACCAGCGTAAACACGATCGTGCCCCTCTGGTCCTTCACCGTAGGAATATCCACATACGCCCCGGCATTGCCCACCGAAAGTGCATCTTTGGTCGCGGTCGTCCTCCACTCATCAAAGCTGTATACGACGCGAAACCACGCCGGATCCACAATCCGCAGCCTGTATCCCGCCGGCACAGCCGCTACCTGGCGGCTCAGGTTGAAGATCTCCGTATGATTCGTGAATGTGCGCTTCTCCGGCGTCACACCGTACCGCTCCGCTACCACGTCGATCCGGTCAAACACTCTACCATCCGCCGCCGAACGCAGCAGCTTCAGATACTCCGCATGAGCCCACACCAAAGGCTGCGCCGACCCCGCCGACCGCCCCAGATACATCCCCTTCGACGGCAGGTCCTCCCAGTCCCACACCTGCTCCGGCAGCATCCCGCCCACTGAACTGAACCGCTCGATCGCCCCGATATGCGCGCCGCAATTCCTCCCCGCCGCAAGCTCGTAGTGCGCCCGCTCCCCCGTCAGGATCGGCCAAGCACGTCCCTGCCCCGACCCGTCATAGTTGCTGCCATCCTTCTTCTGCCCGTACCCGTCATGGTTGTACCGCCGCCAGCAATCTCCAAACGGCGTCTCGATCTTCAAAACATGATCCACCACCTTCAGCGAGTTCACGATCAGCGGATCGTCCGGCCGCCGAATCCCATATCGGACCAGCTCCAGAAACCCGCCATCGATCACCTCACGAGCATCGAATACCGCCTTCTCCCCCGGCTCACGATTGTTGATCCGCAGCATCCCCGGCGCAAGCGTATCGTCGTGGAACGGCTCCCCCGCGGCCGGCGGACGAATCCGCATATAGTGACGCGTCACCCCTGGCAGCAGCGTGCCCTCGGTAGTCCCCGTCCACTCATCCAGATGCCCTTCGATCCAATCCGCATACGACTCCAGGAAGCTCGCCAGCTCCAGCGACTCGCGATCCCGCGCAATATCCGCCGCGCACAGCAGCCCCGAGATCACCGCCGCCAGCGTCGACGGCGAGTACCCCGCAGCCTCTTCCCACCGTTCCTGCTGGGTCACTGGAGCATATCGCACCAGAAAACCCGCCGCCCGCTCCACAAACGGAAAGATATCGAACTCCCCCAGCCCGCCCAGCTTCCACAGCCGCCACGCCAGCATGATCGGAAACGCCACCTCGTCCAGCTGAATCCCCGTCCAGTACGGCGTTCCATCGATCCAGAAATTCTGCGCGAACCCTCCATCCGGCCGCTGCGTACACGCCAGATACACCAGCGCCCGCAGCGCCGTATCCGTCCTCCCGCACGCCAGCAGCGCCGTCGCCGTCTGCACCATATCGCGCGTCCACACCAGGTGGTATCCGCCCAGGTCCGAGTCGCCCTTCGACGCTCCCCACGGAATCGATGCCGACGCAATGAACGCGCCCGAGTACGTCTTGTCCTCATGCGTCAGCAGCACATTCTGGCTGATCCGCATCAGCCGGCTGCCGTCCTTTGACGCCTTCGCCAGCTTCTCCGGCATCCCCGACCGGCTCCACTGCAGCAGAAACCGCTCCCGATGATCGTCAAACGGCGTAGCCAGCGTCTGCATCATCTGCGCGACCGCCGCATGGTGCCCATCGCCAAACGAGATCGCAATCGTGAACTCGCGATGGCACGCCAGGTCGATCTCCCCCATCACCGCGATATTCCCATCCAGCGCCTGCCCGAACTGCCAGCTCATCCGCAGATCCTTCGACAGATTCTGAAACCCGTCGCTCGACCCCACATAGCCGCACGACGACCGCACAAACCCGCAGTCCGCCCCCATCGCCAGCGACGTCTCGCCCTTCCACGCCAGCAGACACCGCCGCCCCGCCACGTCGATCGACCGCGCCGAATTCCCCGCCCCGCCTCCATTCAAATGTGGTGCCAGCAGCGCATAGCACTTCAGCCGCGACAGCACCTCCTCGTCGCCCTCGATCTTCACGTTCATCAGCACCACCGGATGATGCGGGTCCGTGATGAACTCCTTGGTCACCCTGTACCGCCCATCCAGATCGCTCGCCGACACCCGCACCGCCGGCGCGCAGTCCTTAATGTAGTGAAAGTCATACTCGAAGTGCCGCTTGTCCTCGTGCAGAAACGTCTCCCCATCCGTAAACAGCAGCTCCATATCGCGCGTCTGCGGACGATCGATCGTCGGATAATAAATCTCGTTCAACGTCCCATGCGACACCGTAAACCACACCCGGCTCGAAGCTGAATACGCCGTCGAAACCGCGTCTTTCTCACTCGATGTCCAGCGTGGTGCAAACCCCGGCCCCCCAAAGGCGGCCCCGTCGTCTTCAAGCCAGCGATACGTAGCAGTCAGATCGTTCATTTGAATCATTAGACCGCAAAACCCCCAAACGGATACCCCGGCGCGACAAAAGAGAAATCTTCAGCCGGCCATCGGGAGGCCCCATGCACATCCTCCCGCCCGGACCGGTATACACGTCACGAAGTGGTCGCACGCCCCGGGGTCCCCGCAGACAGGTCTTAGTTTGCGGGGTGACTAAGCGCAGGCCGCCCGTCCGGTAGGACAAGTGCATCGCGCCCCGGTATCATGGCATCTCACTCAGAGACACGGTCAGGACGCTCCTGGCTGCCACAACCAAGCAAGACGACAGGAGAATCACCATGGCCTTCGAACTACCGCCATTGCCATACGACTACGCCGCCCTCGAGCCCCACATCGACGAGCAGACCATGAAGCTGCATCACGACAAGCACCACCAGGCCTACGTCACCAACCTCAACGGAGCCGTCGAAAAGCATCCCGAACTCGGCAAAAAGACCCCCGAAGAACTTCTCAAGGATCTCCCCGGCATTCCCGAAGACGTCCGCAAGGTCGTCCAGAACAACGGCGGCGGCCACGTCAACCACACCATGTTCTGGCAGATCATGAAACCAGGCGGCGGCGGCGAGCCCGACGGCGACATCGCCTCCCAGATCAAAGCCGACTTCGGCTCCTTCGAAGACTTCAAAAAGCAATTCAACGAGACCACCGCCAAGCAGTTCGGCTCCGGCTGGGGCTGGCTCGTCTTCGACGGCGGCAAACTGAAAATCCTCACCACACCCAACCAGGACAACCCGCTCTCGCAAGGCCACTACCCCATCCTGGGCAACGACGTCTGGGAGCACGCCTACTACCTCAAGTACCAGAACAAGCGCCCCGACTACCTCGCCGCCTGGTGGAACACCGTCAACTGGGCCGAGATCAACAAACGCTTCGCCACCGCAAAAAAGAGCTAGCGAATCTCTTTGTTGCACTCTCGCTCTTTTGTTGTCATTCCCGAAGGGAATCTGCTTCTCTTCGAAGCGTGCACCTAACTCAACTAGCCTATCCACACAGAGAGCCAGCGGCCGATACTCCAGCCGCTGGCTTTCTGCTTGCTGTATCCGTCTTCCTGGTTGTCTTCCCCAAAGGGAGATCTGCTGTTTCCTTAGCCGTTGCCAATCCATCCCCCACCGAAGTCTGTCCCTGCATCCGCCCGCGCATCATCGCTCCACGAATTAGTCTGCTTAGGATCAACCTGAGTCTTCCTTCCTTCGCTCCCGCATCGGCGGTTTCTCGGAATGTGCCTGACCACAAGCGCGTTTATCAAGACTCACGTTCTCTCCAACCGCTACATCGCCATGAAGAACGCGAGGATTCCGGTCGAGATGCATCTCTACGCCCAGGGTGCCCATGCCTTCGGACTGCGGCGCACGAAGTTGCCCGTTTCTGCATGGCCTCTGGAAACATGGCTGCGGACAATCGGGACGATCTCCGAGTGAGCTCTACCGCTGACTGACTGCGCCGCAACGGAACCAAAAAAATCTTGTCAAGTGCCATTTAGGCGTAACCAATAGCAAACAATAGACTTACCAAGTGGCGTACTAGTTTCATTCACCTGCTACAATTAAGAGATAGGTCAGACAAGAAAGGCCCAGACTGCATCAGTCTGGGCCTTTCTCCTTTAGAATCTATATTTTTATACTTAAACCCTTT
>Ga0080006_1157650_pt1 | contig 47307 bp, 46 predicted proteins | sample RS3BMetagenome_FD_69209 | JGI IMG/M metagenome (GOLD analysis project Ga0080006, IMG submission 69209) | Ferric oxide microbial mat and aquatic microbial communities from Rainbow Spring, Yellowstone National Park, USA - RS3B (SPADES... ... | reverse complement strand
GCCGCCCTCGAAGCCACCCAGCTGCACCGTCACGAGTTCCACGGCGACTGGAACTACACGCTCACCGCCGACCACACTGCGACACGCCCAACAGAACCCACCTAATTACTGCGCGCTCTCTTAGCTGGCCTACACGTCGTAATAGAGCGCGAACTCGTAGGGGTGCGGCCGGATCTGCACCGGCAGGATCTCGGTCTCCCGCTTGTAGCTGATCCACGTCTCGATCAAGTCGGACGTGAAAACGCCGCCCTCGGTGAGGTATTCGTGGTCCTCTTCCAAACGGTCGATCACTGCCGACAGCTGGGTCGGAGCCTGCGGGATGTTCGCGGCCTCTTCGGGCGGCAGTTCGTAGAGGTCCTTGTCCACCGGGGTCTGCGGCTCGATCTTGTTCTTGATGCCGTCCAGGCCGGCCATCAGCATCGCCGCGAACGCCAGGTACGGGTTGCCTGAGGAGTCGGGGCAACGGAACTCCAGGCGCTTGGCCTTCGGGTTGGACCCGGTGATCGGGATACGCACGCACGCCGACCGGTTGCGCTGGCTGTAGACCAGGTTGATCGGGGCCTCGAAGCCGGGGACCAGACGCTTGTAGGAGTTCGTCGTGGGGTTGGTGAACGCCAGCAGCGACGGCGCGTGGTGCAGCAGACCACCGATGTAGTGCCGCGCGGTGTCCGACAGCCCGGCGTAGCCGGTCTCGTCGTACATCAGCGGGTTGCCGTCTTTCCACAGCGACTGATGGGTGTGCATCCCCGAGCCGTTGTCACCGAACAGCGGCTTGGGCATGAACGTGACGGTCTTGCCCTCCTGCCATGCGGTCTGCTTGACGATGTACTTGTACAGCTGCATGTCGTCGGCGGCGTGCAACAGCGTGTTGAACTTGTAGTTGATCTCGGCCTGACCGCCGGTGCCCACCTCGTGGTGGCCCTTCTCCAGGCTGAAGCCGGCCTTGATCAGGTTCTGCAGCATCTTGGCACGCAGGTCGACGTAATGGTCGACGGGGGCTACCGGGAAGTAACCGCCCTTGGGGCGCACCTTGTACCCGCGGTTGGGGCTGCCGTCGATCTCGCGCGGCTCGCCGGTGTTCCACCATCCGGAGACGGCGTCCACCTCGTAAAACGTGCCGTTGATGTTCGAGTCGAAGCTGACCGAGTCGAAGATGTAGAACTCGGCCTCGGCCCCGAAGTACGCGGTGTCGGCGATGCCGGTGCTCTTCAGGTAGTTCTCCGCCTTGCGAGCGACGTTGCGCGGGTCGCGCGAGTACGGCTCGAGGGTGAACGGGTCGTGCACGAAGAAGTTCAGGTTCAGCGTCTTGGCCTGTGTGAACAGGTCGATCTGTGCCGTGCCGGTATCAGGGAGAAGCAGCATGTCGGACTCGTGGATGGACTGGAATCCGCGGATCGACGAGCCGTCGAAGGCCAAGCCGTCCTCGAACACGCTCTCGTCGAAGAACGAGATCGGAATCGTGAAGTGCTGCATGATGCCTGGCAGGTCACAGAACCGCACGTCGACGAATTCGACGTGCTCGTCCTTGGCCAGTTTGATGATGTCGTCGGCCGATTTTTCGGACACCGAAGCGCTCTCCTTTGCTGCGAGCTACGAACCACTGTGGTCGCTGATGAGCTTTCCGTTACGTGGCCGTAATTGAAAGCCCGGTCAGACGCTAGGGACGCGATGTTGCCGGAGTCAAACCTTGTGTTACATCCACGTTAAGCCGCAGCTTGCTGCGCCTCGGAGTCTGACCAGACGTGGCCCCTACGGTCCTGACCTTATTGTGGGGTCATGACCGCCAGCAACCGGCCCCCGCAATCCGGCGATTCGGAGCAGTCGCGGGGTTACCCCGGCCGGATGCTGGGTCTGCCCGAGAGCGGGTCCGGCTCGCTGGCAGGCTTGGGCCGCCGGTTGCTGGCGTTGCTCGTCGACTGGTTCATCGCGTACGGCTTGGCCAGTCTCACGGTCACTTTCGGTGTGATGACCGGCCGGCAGTTTCTCTACGGCCAAGCCGGGGCCGCCGTCGTGCTGGCCACCTGGCTAGTGCTCGGCGTGCTCGCGGTGCGGTTGTTTCAATTCACCCCAGGGCAATTCGCGCTAGGGCTGAGAGTCACCTCGGTCGACGAGCGACTGAACGTCGGGGTGGGCCGTGCCCTGGTCCGGGGAGTCCTGATCGCGTTCGCCGTCCCCGCGTTGTTCGTCGACGTCGACGGGCGCGGCATTCAGGACCGGGTCACCGGCACCGCTGTCGTACTGCGTTGAGGTGACTATCGGCGGCGGACGGTCCGCTGGACGCCGCGCATCTTGGCGTTGCCCGGCATCGGGCCTTTGGGCAGCGCGGCGGTGCCGGTCCGCGAGCCCAGCGCGGTCAGCCGTAACTCCAGTGCGTCCATCTGCTTGACGGTGATGTTGGCGGGCAGCTTGGTCAGGTGGCGCTCCAGCTTGGCGAGCGGGACCTCACCCTCGCCGTTGCCGACGATGACGTCGTAGATCGGGACCTCGCCGATCAAGCGCGCGGTGCGCTTCTTCTCCTGGGCGAGTAGGGGTTTGACGCGGCCCGTCGCCCCCTCGCCGACCAGGATCACCCCGGGCCGGCCGAGCACCCGGTGTACGGCGTCGAAGTGCCCGGTGGCAGCCACTCCGGGGGTTACGCGCCACTTGCCGCGCAGGTTGTCCAGCGCCCAGGCCGCAGCACCGGCTTGCCCTTCGGCCTTGCCGTAGACCGACTTTTGCGCGCGCCGGCCGAAGATGATGAACGCCACCAACGCGCCCAGCACTACCCCGAGCGCGGGCAGCGCGATCATCGAGAATCCGCCGGAGAACACCCCTATCGCCACCGCGATGGCGACGATCATCAGGAACGCGGCGAGCATGTAGGGCAGCAGCCGCTTGTCTTCTTTGCGCTGCATGTTGAACGCCTGCCACAGTTGGCTGCGGCGTTGTTGGCTGGCGGCCTTGCGCGCGGCTTTCGCCTCGGCTCGGGCGGCCTTACTCGGCTTGGCGCCGCGGGATGTGGCCATAGTCGCCAAGAATACTTAAAACCCGCGTCAGCCCGGCTGCGCGGTGGGTGTCTGGTGTCGGCGCTGGCTGGCCTGCTGGTAGAGCCGACCGGCCCGATACGACGAGCGCACCAGCGGTCCGGCCAGTACCCCGGCGAACCCGAGTTCCTCGGCGTACCGCTCGTAGGTGACGAACTCGTCGGGGTGCACCCAGCGGTCGACCGGGTGGTGCCGCGTCGTCGGGCGCAGGTACTGGGTGATGGTGACGATGTCGCAGCCGGCCGCGTGGAGATCGTCCAGCGCCGCGCGCACCTCGTCGGGCGTCTCACCCATGCCGAGGATCAGGTTGCTCTTGGTGACCAGGCCGAAGTCGCGCGCGGCGGTCAGCACGTCGAGGCTGCGCTGGTAGGTGAACGCCGGCCGAATGCGCTTGAAGATGCGCGGCACGGTTTCGACGTTGTGCGCCAACACCTCTGGCTGCGCTTCGAATACCTCGCGCAGTTGATCGGCGTTGCCGTTGAAGTCGGGTATCAGCAATTCCACCCCGGTCGACGGGTTGAGTTGCTTGATGGCGCGCACGGTCTCGGCGTAGAGCCAAGCGCCGCCGTCGGGCAGGTCGTCGCGGGCCACCCCGGTGACCGTGGAGTACCGCAGGCCCATCGCCTGCACGCTCTCGGCGACCCGGCGCGGTTCGTCGCGGTCCAGTGGCGCGGGCTTGCCGGTGTCGATCTGGCAGAAGTCGCACCGGCGGCTGCACACCTCTCCGCCGATCAGGAAGGTGGCCTCGCGGTCTTCCCAGCACTCGTAGATGTTGGGGCAGCCGGCTTCCTCGCACACGGTGTGCAAACCTTCGCGGCGGACCAGCTTTTTGAGCTCGGTGTACTCGGGCCCCATCCGCAGCTGGGTCTTGATCCACGGCGGCTTGCGCTCGATCGGAGTCTGCGCGTTGCGCACTTCCAGGCGCAGAAGTCTCCGACCTTCGGGGGCAACGGTCACGCAGACGATGCTACGCGGGTGGCGCGGTGTTCAGCCCTCCGGCGACGCGGCCCGCGCAATGGCAGGCGCCGGAGTCGGACGAGGATGCACAGCGACTGGCAGACGGCCGTCCAGGGCGTCGCACACCGCGTCGGCGACCGCTGTCCGGACATCCTCGACGCCGACCCGACGGCCCAATTCAGCAGAGATCGACGTCACGCCGGCGTCGCGGATTCCGCACGGCACAATCGCCTCGAACGCGTCGAGATCGCAGTCGCAGTTGAGCGCGAAGCCGTGCAGCGTGGTCGCCCGTGACACCCGCACGCCGATCGCGGCGACCTTGCGGTCCGGTCGGCTGTGCCCGGCTGGCACCCACACCCCGGAGCGACCGTCGACGCGCCCGACTTGCAGGCCGATGTCGGTGCAGACCTTGATCAAGGCTTCTTCGATGCGCCTGACGTAGGCGACCACGTCGAGCGGCTCGGCCAGTCCGATGATCGGGTAGCCGACAAGCTGGCCCGGCCCGTGCCAGGTGATCTTGCCGCCGCGGTCGGTGTCGACGACGGGCGTGTCATCGGTTGGGCGCTCCTCGGCGGTGGTGCGCCGCCCGGCGGTGTACACCGAGGGATGTTCGAGCAACAGCAACGAGTCGAGGGCACCGGCCGCCCGGGAGTTGGCCAGCTCCTGCTGCAGCTGCCACGCGACCCGGTAGTCGACCGTGCCCAGCTGGCGGACGTCCACGCCGGCGCTGCTCGATCGGATCGAACTCACGCCGCCGACCGTACAACCTGAACCTGGTGACAACCTGGCAGCGGCTCAGGCGGCGTCGCGCGTGGCGGTGGCGTAGCGCAGGGCCTCACCAACGGTGTTGTGGTGGAATTGGAAGCCCGCTCGTTCCAATACGCCCGGGATGGCGCGTTGCCCGCTGAGCAGCGCCTCGTCGGCGAACTCGCCGAGCGCGGCACGCAGCGCAAACCCCGGCACCATCAGCGGGGTGGGCCGGTTTACTGCCCGGCCCAGTGCCGTGGTGAATTCGGCATTGGTGACGGGTGCCGGGCCGGTGAGGTTCACCGGCCCGGACAGGGGCTCGTCGGAGATGGCGAACTGCAGTGCCCGGACGGTGTCCTCCAGGCTGATCCACGACAGGTACTGCCGTCCGCTCCCCAGTCGGGCGCCCAGGCCCGCCGAGAACAGCGGTCGCAGTTGACGCAGAGCGCCGCCGGCCGCGGCCAGGACGACGCCGGTGCGCGCCAGCACCACTCGCACGCCGGCGTCGCGTGCGGGCGCGGTGACCGCTTCCCAGTCGACACACAGTTGAGCCAGGAAACCGCTTCCGGCCGGGGCTGTTTCGTCGACCGCGTGGTCTTTGGTGTCGCCGTAGTAGCCGACTGCGCTGGCGTTGACGAGCGCTGTGACGCCGGCGTCGGCGACCGCGGTGGACAGCACTTCGGTCGGGGTGATGCGACTGTCGCGCAGGTTCTGTTTGAACGCCCCCGACCAGCGCCGTTGGCCGACGTTGATGCCGCACAGGTTGACGACGACGTCGACGCCACGCAGCGCCTCGGTGTCGATTTCACCGCTGTCGGGATGCCAACTCAGTTCACCGGAGTTTGCCGGCGCCCGGCGCACGATCCGCAGAACCTGATGGTCCGCGCAGCGCAGCGCAGTTGCGAGCGCCGAACCGATCAGGCCAGATGAGCCTGCGATCGCGACGGTTACGGCCACGGGTCGAGCCACCCTTACCTCAGAGTCCCAAGTCGGCCTGGAATGCGCCTTCTTCGAGCCGATGCTTGATGGTGGTCACAAATCGTCCTGCGTCGGCGCCGTCAATCAACCGGTGGTCGTAGGTCAGCGGCAGCTGGCACACCGAGCGCACGCCGATCGACTCGTTGCCGTTCTCGTCGACGACGACCCGGGGTCTTTTCACGATCGCCCCGGTACCCAGCATCGCCGCCTGCGGCGGCACCAGGATGGGTGTGTCGGTCAGTGCACCCTGGCTGCCGATGTTGGTGATGGTGAAGGTGCCGCCGGAGAGTTCGTCAGGTCGCAGGTCACCCGACCGGGCGCGCGCCGCGATGTCGGCGATCGCGCGGGCGAGGCCGGCCAGTGACAGGTCGCCGGCGTTGTGGATGACGGGAGAGAGCAGGCCCTGCTCGGTGTCGACCGCGAAGCCGAGATGCTCGGCGTCGTAGTAGGTGATCTCCTTGGCTTCCTCGTTGTAGCTGGCGTTGACGTTGGGGTGCACCTTGAGTGCATCGATCACGGCGCGCGCGATGAACGGCAGGAAAGTCAGGTTCACCCCCTCGCGTTCGGCGAACGCCGCTTTGGCCTGGTGGCGCAGCGCGACGATGCGCGTCATGTCCACTTCGTGGACTTGGGTGAGCTGCGCGGTCGCTTGCAGAGACTCCCGCGTCTTGTTCGCGGTGATCTGACGGATCCGGCTGGCCTTCTGGGTGGTTCCGCGCAGATGCGCCAGCGCGGGTGCGGGCGTCGATGCGCTCGGTGCGGCGGCGGCGGGGGGGCGCACCGCCGGTGCGGGCGTCGGAGCCGGCGCCTTGGCGGCTTCTTTCTTCTGCTCGGCGGCGGCCAGCACATCCTGCTTGCGGATGCGGCCGCCGACGCCCGTTCCGCTCAGCATGCCGAGGTCGATGTTGTTCTCAGCAGCCAGTTTTCGTACCAGGGGAGTGACGTACGGGGTGCCGTCACCGGTCGACGGCGCAGCCGGTTGCGGTGCGGGCGGTGCCGGAGGAGCCGGCGGTGCCGGAGGAGCCGGAGGAGCCGGCGGTGCCGGAGGAGCCGGCGGTGCGGGCGGAGCCGGCGGTGCGGGCGGAGCCGCTGGAGCTGGCGGTGCGGGAGCCGCGGGTGCCGGTGCCCCGGTGATGGCACCGGTGCCGATCTGAGCCAATTCGCCACCGACCGAGACGGTGACGTCCTCCTCGGCGGTAATGCTGATCAACGTGCCCGCCACCGGTGACGGGATCTCCGTGTCGACCTTGTCGGTGGACACCTCGACCAGCGGCTCGTCGACCTCGACGACGTCGCCCACCTTCTTCAGCCAGCGGGTCACCGTGCCTTCGGTGACCGATTCGCCGAGTTCAGGCATCAGCACCGACCGTAGATCCCCGGCTGCACCGTGGTCGTCGGCGGCCGGGGCCGGTGCGGCGGCCTCGGGTTGCGGCTCGGGTTCGGGTGCTGTCCGAGCCGGCTCGGGTTCGGGTGCTGTCTGAGCGGGAGGCTGCTCGCCGCCCTGGCTGCTCTCCGAGGCGTCGCCGATGACCGCAAGCTCGCCGCCCACCTCGACGGTGTCGTCCTCGTGGGCCACGATCTTGGTCAGCACACCCGCTGCAGGCGAGGGGATCTCGGTGTCGACCTTGTCGGTGGACACTTCCAGGAGCGGCTCATCGATTTCGACGGTGTCGCCTTCTTGCTTCAGCCACCGGGTAACGGTTCCTTCGGTCACGCTCTCACCGAGTGCCGGCATCTGCACTGAGAAGGCCATCTGAAGTCGACTCCTCGATTGATCGGTCGGTGGGCGCGCATCGACCTCTGGCTTACCACAACACGGTGAAGGAGAAATCGCACCCGTGATTACCGGCACCATCCTGTCACTCCGGCCACGTCGACACACAACCAGGGCAGGCCGTCGGCCTCCGAATTCCGCTGCCGCAAGCTGGGTATGAAGTCGCCGCAGAAACGATGTGAGCCACATCTCATCCGAACCACGGCTGCGAAGCGGAACACCGGCTAGAACCATTCGCGACGTGTCCAATTTGTCGGACTCAAATACCGGTCAAGTGGATGTGTGTGATGTAGAAAACGTGAGATGATCGATATTTGGCGCTGATAGGATTCCGAAAAGCCGAGAACTTGGATATCTTGGTCCGCGTGTATCCCGATGACAGCGGCAAGGAACTTGCCACCGTGCTCTCGTATCTGGCGGGTCGTTCCCTGAGTAGGGAAGAGATCTGGACGGCGATGCAGTTGCCGCGTTCCACGTACTACGACCAGTTGGACAAGGGAACCCTGATCACCGCCGATAACTTGCGGGTCGCTGCGGCTAATCTCGGCATCAACCGTGCCGAGTTGCTGACGCGCTACCGGTTCATCCTGCCGGAAGAGGTCACCGCGTTGGCCGAGGAGATTCGCGGCGGCATGCAGGTGCATGCGCTCGCGGGTGGCGGCAACGTCAAGACTCTTCAGCCGCCGTCGAAGACCGCGGAGTGGCGACTACGCGCCGACGCTCCGCCGCTTTAAATCAGCGATTCGTACGAGGTATTGCTTGTGGCCCTCAGCCTTCTCATCACCATCACCCTGGTATCCATCGCTTGGAGTCTGTGGATACGGCGAGTCACCTGGCAATCGCGGTGGGAAATCGCCGCGACCCTCAACCTCGCCTTACAGGGATGCGCGGTGGCCCTGCTCTCACCGCTGTCGGCCGACACGTTGGGCGTCGCACTGCACGACATGACCGGCAAGTGGAACTTGCAGGTCTACCTCGGGCACGACTGCTACGTGGTCGCGGCCTCGGCCGTGGTGTTCAACGCGATCGGCCGACTCGAAGATGACACGGCGCTGCAGGCGTCGTTCAAGCAATGGATAGAGCGGCCGGCGACGCTGTGCATCCCGCTGCTGCTGGCGGCGTTCACGCTCAGCAATGGCAGCAAGGCCTATGTGCGTGATTTCTTCGCGCTGCACACCGACTTCTGGCTGAGCGTGTATTGGGTAATGCTGACTGGAACGTTGGCTTATCTGTTGATATTCGGCTCGCGCGCGCTGCTGGTGCTGCGCCGGGATCCACGGTCGAAAAACATTGCCAATCTGTATCTTTTCGCCTCAGCCAGCGGGATCTGCGCCTGCGCGGTTCGGATGTCCACCGCGGTCATCCCTTCGCTGCAAGATGCCGTCAGCCCTGGGCTGATCTGGTTCTTCTGTTGTCTGTGTGGCATCTGTTTTGCTTTCAGCTCGGCGAACTCGTGGCGGCAGAAGCTCAAGTGGTTCCACCAGCCGGTGGTCAACCGCTAACCGTTCGCGGCGATGTCTTCCAGCACCGCGAACATGGTGCGTGTCGGCACACCCGTGCCACCTTTAGGCGTGTAACCCCAAGAGCCGCCGGTGTTGTAGGCCGGCGCGGCAACGTCGATGTGGGCCCAGTCGACCCCGTCGGCGACGAACTCGCGTAAGAACACGCCCGCCACCAGCATTCCCGCAAACCGTTGACCGCTGACGTTGGCCAGGTCGGCCACCGTCGACTTCAGGTCGTCCTTCAACTCGTCGGGCAATGGCATCGGCCAGCCGTTCTCACCGACTCGCTGCGAAATCGCCGCCACCCGGTCGCGGAATTCGTCGCTGCCCATCACCCCGGGCGTGCGTGAGCCGAGCGCCACCGTTTGCGCGCCGGTCAGCGTCGACGTCTCGATCAGGTAGTCGGGGTTGTCTTGACAGGCCCGCACGATCGCGTCGGCCAGAATGAGGCGCCCCTCGGCGTCGGTGTTGAGGACTTCGACGGTCGTTCCGCCGTACTGGGTCAGCACGTCACCGGGACGCTGCGCCGTCGCCGACGGCATGTTCTCGGCCATCGGCACGGTGGCGATCACGTCGATCGGGAGTTCCAGTTGTGCGGCCAGCGCCACGGTCGCGATGACCGCCGCGGCGCCACCCATGTCGGAGGTCATGTGGTGCATCGACGCCGCAGGCTTGATCGAGATGCCACCGGTGTCGAAGGTGACGCCCTTGCCGACCAGCGCGACCGTCCTGGCCTGCTTGCCCTTCTTGCCTTTGGCCAACCGCGATCCGCGGTGGGTCAGCCGGACCAGCCGTGGCAGCCGCGACGATCCCTGGCCGACGCCGACGATGCCGCCATAGCCGTTCTTCGCCAGCGTCTTGTCGTCGAGAATTTCGACCTCGAGTCCGACCGATTCGCCCAACGCCTTGGCGCGGCTTGCGAATTCAGCGGGGAAGAGATGACTGGGCGGGGTGTTGACGAAGTCGCGCGCGGTGGCGACGGCGGTGGCGACCGCGATGCCGTGAGCGACCTGCGCTTTGGCGGCCTTGTCGCTGGAAAGCACGGTGACCGTGCGCAGACCCGGGTCCTTGGGAGCCGTCTTGTCGGTGCGGAACGCGGTGAAGCGGTAGCTGCCCAGGACCAAACCCTCAACCGTCGCCTCGAGCAGACCGGAACCGGGCAACTCGCCCAGCGTGGTGATCGCAGCCTCGGCTCCGCCCAGTGATCGCGCCGCCGTGCCGGCCGCACGTCGGATCAGATCGGCCGGAAACTCGTCCCGCTCCTTGCCCAGCCCGACTGTGAGCACGCTGGCGACCGGCAGCGACTTCACCACCAGCCGGTGTACCTGCTCGCCGGCGCCGGTGGCGTTCAGAGCCCGCAAGCCGTCCTCGATTTCGATGACCGCTTCTTTCGGCAGGAAAGCATCGGCGACGACGACGGCACCCGGCTCGTCGTTGGCGTCCGCGGAACCCGAGGACACCACTGGAACGATCAACACCGCGGACTTGACGCCGCGCCGCGGCAGCGAGGATGCGGCGGACACGGTGGGAGCCGGGTAACCGGGTTGGGTGCTCACAGAACAACCCTATCGACCGCCGGATCAGGTTGCCCGCCCGCGATGCGAAGGCGTCGCCGTAGGTCGTGTCTTGGCCCTGCTCAAGGGATCGAAGCGACTACTATTTTGCCGATGCCGACGGGACAATTGGCCGATTCCTGCGTGCTGTGGACCGGCTTCGATATATCGATCGTGGCCCGGAACTACGCGCAGTTGGCGGGTGTCCTCGCCGGCTTTGCCTTCGTCGTGATCAACCTCGTGCTTGCAGACCGGCGTCGAGGTCGCTTACGTCGAGCCGGCTCAGCCTTCGGCGCGGGCGAGCTCATAAGCGATCACCGGAGCATCGAAACCCTTGAGCTGCAATGGCTCTCGAGCGACAAACGGCCAACCCGGCAACTCCTTACGCACCTCGGCTGCGGCCAGGACCTGTCCCGGCGCCGCGGCGGCCACCAGCCGGGCGGCCAGGTTGACGGCGTTGCCGAAGTAGTCACCGTTCATGGCAAGTATCTCTCCGTAGCCGAGCCCGGCGCGGACCTGGATTCCTTCCTCGCTCGCCCGGGGATGCTGGACCAAATCGAGCGCGATCTTCGCCAGTCGCGCAGGGTCTGAGCTCACCCACATCACCGCGTCTCCGAGGAATTTCACCAACCGCCCGCCATGCGCATGCACGACATCGCCGGCGATGTTGCCGAATGCGTTGAGCGTCGCCGACAGCTCGGCGGGGGTCAGCGTCTGGGTCAGCGCCGTGAAGCCGGACAAGTCGACGAACCCGACGCCGCACACCAGGCCCGCCGACGGCCCCTGTGTGATGCCCTCGATGAAGGTTCGCGTGCTGACCAGATGGTGGCGGTGGATCGAATCGATCATCGCCCCGAGCCGTGGGACGAACTCGGCAACGCCTCGGTACGCCTGCGCGGTGGCCAGCTCGTCGCCGTCGTTGCCGAGCCACAGCCTGGGGGTGCTGGTGCGGATCATCGACGAGGCGGCCTCGGCCAGCCGGGCAACCGACGCACCGAGCACCCGCAGGTAACCGTCTGCGGCGTCACCGCCCATCTGCGTCCTCATGGCCATCCAGGTCGCCAGGCTGTCGACATCGGCCTGGCTCAACATCGGCGTGTCCGCGTCGTCGGTGGTTAGCCCGAGCATGGACCAGGCGTATTCGATATCGGCGACCGGCATGCCGATCGACTCGGCGGCGGTGCGCAGCGTATGCGTCTGCGGCCCCGATTGCAGCAGGGCGTCGCCGGCGAGTCCGAACAGCCGTCCGCGGCGCTCGGCCTCGGCCATGTCGTCGACGGTGAAACCGAGGTCCACCAGGTACTCGAGCAGGCCCGCGCGCGCCCGAGCGTCAGCGATTCCGGCGGCCTGAATGGCCTCGAAGTCCAGGGAGTCGACCACCGGCCAAGTCTGCCAGTCGCACGTCGCATTAGGGTGAAATGTCTATGAGCGACTTGTTGCAGGGACCCCTGGCGGACCGTCATCGCGAACTGGGGGCGACGTTCGCCGAGTTCGGCGGATGGCTGATGCCCGTCTCGTACGCCGGCACCGTCGCCGAGCACACCGCTACCCGCAATGCCGTGGGCCTGTTCGACGTCAGTCACCTGGGCAAGGCGTTGGTTCGCGGTCCCGGCGCCGCGCAGTTCGTCAACTCCGCGCTCACCAACGACCTCGACCGCATCCACCCGGGCAAGGCCCAATACACGCTGTGCTGCAACGAGTCCGGCGGCGTCATCGATGACCTGATCGCCTACTACGTCGGGCCCGACGAGATCTTTCTGGTACCCAATGCCGCCAACACCGCCGCCGTGGTCGCCGCTCTGAAAGACGCCGCACCCGCGGGGCTGGCCATCACCGACGAGCACCGGTCCTACGCGGTGCTGGCCGTGCAAGGCCCGCGCTCGACGGACGTGCTCACCGAACTGGGCCTGCCCACCGACATGGACTACATGGGTTACGCCGACGCCACCTTGGCGGGCGAGCCGGTGCGGGTGTGCCGAACCGGCTACACCGGTGAGCACGGCTACGAGCTGCTGCCACCCTGGGATTCTGCCGGGGTGGTGTTCGACGCATTGCTGGCCGGGGTGACGCGGGCTGACGGGCAGTTGGCCGGCCTCGGGGCGCGAGACACGTTGCGCACCGAGATGGGGTATCCGCTGCACGGTCACGAACTCTCGGCCGACATCTCGCCGTTGCAGGCCCGCTGCGGCTGGGCGATCGGCTGGAAAAAGGATGCGTTCTTCGGTCGTGAGGCTCTGCTGGCCGAGAAGAAAGCTGGCCCGCCACGGCTGCTGCGAGGCCTGCGGGCGGTGGGTCGCGGGGTGCTTCGGCCCGACCTGAATGTTCTCGACGGCGATGCACGCGTCGGGGTCACCACGTCGGGCACATTCTCCCCGACGCTGAAAATCGGTATTGCGCTGGCGCTCATCGACGTTGACGCAGGAATCGAGGACGGCCAGCACGTGACCGTCGACGTCCGCGGCCGCGGTATCGAGTGCGAAGTCGTCAAGCCGCCGTTTGTCGACGCAAAAACCCGCTAGCGCCCGGTTATACAATCTCGCACATGACTAGCGACGTGCTCGAGTTCACGGTGTCACCCGCCGCAAACCCGATCACCGACGACGCGCGGCACGCGATCCTCGCCGACCCCGGATTCGGGAAGTACCACACCGACCACATGGTGTCGATCGATTACACCGAAGACCAGGGCTGGCACGACGCGCGGGTGACCGCGTACGGGCCGATCGAACTGGACCCGTCGGCGATCGTGTTGCACTACGCGCAGGAAATCTTCGAAGGACTCAAGGCCTATCGCTGGGCGGACGGGTCGATCGTGTCGTTTCGCGCCGACGCCAACGCCGCGCGGCTGCGGAACTCGGCCCGGCGGATCGCGATACCCGAATTGCCCGACCAGCTGTTCCTGGAATCGCTGCGACAACTGATCGCCGTCGACCACGTCTGGGTGCCGCCGGCGGGCGGCGAGGAGTCGTTGTATCTGCGGCCGTTCATTTTCGCGACCGAGCCGGGATTGGGGGTGCGTCCGGCCAGGATGTACCGGTTCATGGTGATCGGTTCGCCTGCAGGAGCGTACTTCAAGAACGGTATCAAGCCGGTGACCGTCTGGGTTTCAACGGATTACGTTCGGGCCAGCCCGGGTGGCACCGGTGCCGCGAAGTTCGGTGGCAACTATGCCGCGTCGCTGGTGGCTCAGGCCGAGGCCGCCGAGCATGGCTGCGAACAGGTGGTGTGGCTGGATGGCGTCGAGCGTCGCTACGTCGAAGAGATGGGCGGGATGAACCTGTTCTTCGTGTTGGGCAGCGGTGGGTCGGCCCGCTTGGTGACCCCGGAGCTGTCCGGTTCGCTGCTACCTGGCATCACGCGAGATTCATTGCTGCAGTTGGCAACTGACGCAGGATTCGCTGTCGAAGAGCGCAAGATCGACATGGAGGAATGGCAGAAGAAAGCCGCCGACGGCGAAATAACCGAGGTGTTCGCCTGCGGAACCGCTGCGGTCATCACGCCGGTGTCTCGGGTGAAATACGGAGGAGAAGAATTCACCATCGGCGAGGGTGAATCCGGCGAGGTGACGATGGCGTTGCGCGACACGCTCACCGGCATCCAGCGCGGCACCTTCGCCGACACCCACGGTTGGATGTCACGGCTGGGCTGAGCGGTCAGAACCGCACTGCCAGCACGACGGCGCTGACCGTCGTCGCCAATTCGATTGCGGCGCCCAGCACGTCACCGCTGACCCCGCCGAACCTGCGGACGCAGTGCCGGACCAGCAGCGTGGACAGCGTCAGCGCAGCCAGCACCGCGACCGGGCCGTGCCACGGGTGGCCGCCCGCCACCGAGGACGCCGCCAGCAGCCCGACAATCCAGGCTGCGGCGACCAGCGCAGGCTGGCTGCCGACAACTGCCGCGCCCAGCCTGCTGCCGGCCGCGGCAGGCAAGCCGCGGCGACAGGCCAGCACCGCCGCCACCCGGCCAGCGCACACGGAAACCACGATCTCGGCTGGGCGCAGCGTCGAAAACGCCAGTCCCTGAACGACGATCACCACGGCGATGATGGCCACACCGAACGGCCCGGTGGACCCATCGCGCATCACCTGCAGCGCGCGCTGCGGCGGTCCGTAGCAGCCCAGCCCGTCGGCGGTGTCCGCCACGCCGTCGATGTGCAAACCTCGGGTCACCGCCAGCAGTGTGGCTACTCCGAGCAGTCCGGCTAGCGGGCTGGCCGGACCGAACGCCCAACAACCTGCCCACGTCACCGCGGCGACCAGCACACCGAGTGCTGCGCCAACGACCGGTAGCGCGGTCATCGCGCCACGGCCGAAAGGCCGGTCCGGCCTGACCGGCATCGGGACGATGGTTTCGAACGCGAAAGCCGCTGCCAGAGACCTGATCACGACGGCGCAGGGCGGTCGACGACGTTGGCCTCGGCGAACGTCGCCATCGACGCGCAGGTGGCCACCGCGGCCCGCAGCACCGGCAAAGCCACCGCGGCCCCGCTGCCCTCGCCGAGTCGCATCCGCAGGTCGACGATCGGCTCCAGGCCGAGTTGAGCCAGCGCGAGCGCGTGCGCCGGCTCGGTCGACAAATGACCGGCCTGCCACCACAGCCGCGCGCCCGGCGCGAGTTGCTCGGCGATCAACGCAGCGGCCGTCACCGCCATGCCGTCGAGCAGCACCGGGGTTCGGCGCCGGGCCGCCTGGGCGCAGAAGCCGGCGATACCGGCCAGATCGGCTCCGCCGCAACACTGCAAGGTCGCCACCGGATTGGCCAGCACGTGCTCGGCCCGGTACAACGCGTCGCGCACCGCTGCGGTTTTGCGGGCCCATCCCGCGTCGCCGATCCCGGTCCCGTAGCCGACCGCGGCGACCGGCTCGACGCCCGTCAGAGCTGCCACCAAAACCGTTGCTGGAGTGGTGTTTCCGATACCCATGTCACCGGCGATCAGCAGGTCGGCGCCAGAGTCGACCTCCTGGTCGGCGATCTGGCGCCCGGCGTCGATCGCGTCGCGGGCTTCCTGCTCGGTGAGCGCATCCTCCACCGCGATGTCACCACTGCTTCGTCGCACTTTGTGGGCACCGATCTGAGCAGACAATGGGTCGGCGTCCACGGCGAGGTCGACGATTCGTACACTCGCCCCGGCGATATCGGCGAGCGCGTTGATCGCCGCGCCCCCGGCTGCAATGTTCGCGACCATCTGCGCGGTGACTTCAGGCGGATACGCCGACACCCCGGACCGCGCGACGCCGTGGTCGCCGGCGAACACGACGATCCGGGCGCGCTCGAATTGCTTTGGTGGGCATTGCCCTTGGCACGACGACACCCATGCGGAGAGATCTTCGAGGCGGCCCAGCGAGCCGCGCGGCTTGGTGAGGGTGTCCTGCCGGGCGCGGGCGGCCGCCGCGGCGGCCGTATCGGGCGGTGGCACCGGCGCGAACATGGTCATATTCCGGGCTGCTTGATCGGCAGCGGCCGGCCGGCCACCACGAGCACCACGCGTTCGCACACCGTGGCCAGCCGCTGATTGAGCGAGCCCAGCTCATCGGTGAACCGACGGGCCGACGCGGTGCCGGCATGGACTGTCAGGCCGACCTCCGGACTGACCAGCACCAGCGGCGAGCTGAAAGATGAAACGGCGCTTGTCAGGTCGTCGAGGTCGGCCGATATCGGCTCGCCTGCCCAGGCCTGCCGCCGATCGAGCGTGGCGGTCAGCCAGCCGCCGATGTCGTCGACCAGCGTCGCGGTGTCCGGTGATTGTCGCAATTGCTCGGCGACGTCGTCGGTTTCGACCGTGTGCCAGTGCGGTGGGCGGCGATCTCGATGCTCGGCGACGCGCTGCCGCCACACCGGATCGGCGTCACCGAGCTTTCCGGTCGCCAGGTAGTGCACGGTTTGATCCGTCGCCAGCGACTCGGCGATGGCGGCCTCCGCCCACCGGGACTTTCCTGACCTGATTCCCCCGAGCACCAAGGTTCGCACGGTGGATCAATCGTCCTGCAGCGGGTCGCCGTGCGCGGGCCGCGGCGGCTTATTCGACACGCGCGCCGCGCTTGACCTGGGGTCGCGGTGCCCGCATCCGGCGCATCTGAGAGGCCCGGCTGGCAGCGTAAAGTCCTAGCTTCCAACGGTTTTCGGTGTCCTCGGGGAACTTCTCGTCGACTTTGCGGGCGACCTTGCGCCCCAGGAGGAGCCCGTCGAGCGCCATCACGAGCATCAACAACAGCATCGCCGGCGACACATAGAGCTGAAGCTGGGGGACGGCGAACATGACAAACATCAGTCCCAGCGCCGACGGCATGAACAGGCCGAGCGCGTTGCGACGGGCGTCGACGATGTCGCGGACGTACCGGCGCACGGATCCCTGGTCTCGGGACAGCAGGTAGCGCTCGTCGCCCGCCATCATGCGCTCGCGGCGCTCGGCCATTTGGGCACGCCGTGCCGAACTCTGCTGTTTGCGTTCCTCGCGGCTGAGTTTGGGCCCGGCCAACGACTTGCGCCGGGCCCGGGCCTCCGAGGACGTCATCGGTGCCGGCGCGACCGGGCCCTTACGCCCCGCATTGCGTCGCGGCGTGGGCCGCCCTTTGGGGGCGGTGCCCTGCGCGGTGCGAGGCGCCTGCGCACCGACGACCTCGGCCGTCGGTGTGGCGTCGCCGCGGTCCTCGTCCTTGTTACGGCCCAGCAGTTTCACGCCCGCCAGGTTACTTCGCGGCGGACAGGTCTGGAAAACGGCGGGGATGGTGCAAGGACCTTACTGTTGCTGAGATGAGTAGCCCGGTACGCCATGCGCCGGCCATCCGACTGCTCATCGCGCCCGACAGCTTCGGCGACACCTTGACCGCGGTCCAAGCGGCGGCGGCCATCGGGGCGGGCTGGAACCGGGTACGTCCGAGTGATCGCATTGTCGTCGCGCCGCAGTCCGATGGCGGTCCGGGGTTTGTCGCCGTGCTGGCCAACCGATTGGGGGAGCGGCGCCAGCTGCAGGTCCCCGGCCCGCTGGCCGCCGACGTGCGCGCCGAGTGGCTGCTCGAACCGGCGTCGCAGACGGCGTTCTTGGAATGCGCGCAGGCCTGCGGACTGGCGCTGCTGGGCGGTCCGCCGACGCCGCAGACCGCACTCGCGGCGCACAGCCGCGGAGTCGGTCAGCTGATCGCGACGGCGCTGGACGCGGGTGCCACGCGGATCGTGGTCGGGTTGGGTGGGTCGGCTTGCACCGACGGTGGTCGCGGGCTGATCGCGGAGCTCGGCGGGCTTCCCGCCGCGCAGCGACGCCTGGAGGGAGTGGAGCTGGTGGCCGCCTGCGATGTCGAATATCCGTTGCTGGGGCCTTGGGGAGCAGCTCGGGTGTTCGGCCCGCAGAAGGGGGCGGATCCGGGCACTGTGGCCGCGCTCGAGGACCGCCTGGAGCAGTGGGCCGGCCAGCTGGACGCCGCCGCCGGACGGCCGGTCAGCGCGCAGCCGGGCGCGGGAGCCGCTGGTGGGATCGGGGCGGCGCTGCTTGCGCTGGGCGGATCCTGCCAGTCGGGCGCATCGATCGTCGCCGAGCACACCGGCCTGGCCGGTCACCTCGCCGCTGCCGACCTGGTGATCACCGGGGAGGGCAGGTTCGACGAGCAGTCGCTGCGCGGCAAGGTGGTCGGAACGCTGGCCCGAATGTCGCAGGTGCCGGTGGTGGTGCTGGCCGGTCAGGTCGCGCTGGACGAGGCGACCTTCCGATCTGCGGGTATTCTGGGCGCTGCCGGTGTTTCCGATCACGCCGGTTCGGTGCGGCTGGCCCTCGCCGATGCCGCCAACCAGCTGATGGGACTGGCCGCCTACGTCGCGGCCCGACTCTGACCAACACGGCGCCGCCTACGGTACCTTGGAGGAGGCGGGTCTAATCGCTGTAGCGAACCCAGCAGGACACAGGAACTTACTCAGGAGAAGCAATGACTGTTCAGGACGAGTCAACCGCCGTCACCACGCATGGCGTGATTTTGACCGACGCCGCAGCAGCCAAGGCTAAGTCACTGTTGGACCAGGAAGGGCGCGACGACCTGTCGCTGCGGATCTCGGTCCAGCCCGGGGGATGCGCCGGTTTGCGCTACAACCTGTTCTTCGACGATCGCGCGCTCGACGGTGACCTCACCGCCGACTTCGGCGGGGTGACCTTGACCGTCGACCGGATGAGCGCGCCGTACGTCCAGGGCGCCTCGATCGACTTCGTCGACACCATCGAGAAGCAGGGTTTCACCATCGACAACCCGAACGCGACGGGCTCCTGCGCCTGCGGTGACTCGTTTAACTGACGCTGGACCAGCGGCTCAGTACACTCCCGCGCTGTGTAGCACGTAGGAGCACACCAGTATGTGGTTGCGCTGGCTGATCAGCTGCGCGACGCCCTGCACCTCGCTGCGCGTACTGCTGCCGGTCGCCGGCTGCACGCGCATGGTGAACAACACCTGCGCCTGATAGTTCGACCAGTAGACGATCTTGTCGATCGACGTCACCTGCGCCTCGGAGAACTGCTTGCGAAACGCATCGCTGCTGAGTTTGGCCAGCGCCTGGTCGGATCGGCGGTCCCGGACGGCGTCGTAGATGCCGCACAGTGTGTTGCGGGCGATGGCGTCGGTGTCGCGGTGTTGCAGCGCGTCGAGGTAGGCCTGGATGGCGGCGCTGGCCGTCGCATCGGAGAATGCGCCGCGAGCGGCCGCCGGAGCACGGTGCGTGCTGTACACGACGGCGGTCATTACCGTTGCAACGACGAGCAGCGCAATGCCGCCGCCCACGAACAATCGGGAGCGACGGGGTTTCGGCACCAGCAGCGGGCCCGGATAAGCCACCGTCGGCGGGTGTGTCGGATACCCCGGTGGAGCTGGAATGGGCGCGCTGGGATGCGTGTCGCCCAACGGCGGTCCGTCGAAGCCCGCATGGTGGTCCGACGAGTACGGACCGGGCATAAACGGGTCTCCTCGGAATAGCAAGGTCGCAGGGCCTTGAAAGATGCGTCAGGCCGCAGCGAGTTCTCCTACGGAGGCTAGCGGGCGGCTGCCCGCGATGCAGAGCCGCCCACGGTCACGGGTAGGATTCGATAGCCAAACTTAGGATATGAAGGGGTGGAGTTTCGTGACGATCGCGGTGACCGGTTCTATTGCCACTGACAATTTGATGCGGTTTCCGGGTCGATTCTCCGAACACCTGCTGGCCGAGCACCTGCAGAAGGTGTCGCTGAGCTTCCTGGTCGACGATCTGGTGATCCACCGCGGCGGCGTCGCCGGCAACATCGCGTTCGCCATCGGTGTGCTGGGTGGCGACGTGGCGCTGGTGGGGGCTGCCGGCGACGATTTCGTCGGCGACTACGGCAAATGGTTGCAGTCGCACGGCGTCAACACCGACCACGTGTTGATCTCGAAGTCCGCTCACACCGCTCGTTTCGTGTGCACCACCGACGAGGACATGGCCCAGATCGCGTCGTTCTACCCGGGCGCGATGTCCGAGGCCCGCAACATCAAGCTCGCCGACCTGGTCTCCTCGCTCGGCACGCCTGACCTGGTGATCATCGGCGCCAACGACCCGGCCGCGATGGTGGTGCACACCGAAGAATGCCGCAAGCTCGGCCTGCCGTTTGCCGCCGACCCGTCGCAGCAGCTGCCCCGGCTTTCCGGGGCAGAGATCGACAAGCTCGTCGACGGCGCGGAGTACCTGTTCACCAACGACTACGAGTGGGAACTGATGCAGTCCAAGACCGGCTGGTCGGAGGCTGACGTCATGGGCAAGGTCGGCCTACGGGTGACCACCCTGGGTGCCAAGGGCGTCGACATCGTCGACCGCGACGGCACGTGCTTGCACGTCGGCGTGGTGCCGGAGACCAGCCTCACCGACCCCACCGGCGTCGGCGACGCGTTCCGGGCCGGCTTCCTCACCGGACGCAGCGGCGGCCTGAGCCTGGAGCGCTCGGCGCAGCTGGGCTCGCTGGTCGCGGTGCTGGTGCTGGAGTCGACCGGCACCCAGGAATGGACGTGGGACGCCGCGGCCGCCAAGACCCGGTTGGCCGATGCCTACGGCGACGACGCTGCCGACGAAATCGCGGCCGTCCTGGCTTAGCGGCTGCTCGCGGTCAGAGCTCGACGGGATACACCGGCTCGCTGATCTGTGGCACCACCCGGTGCTCGACGAAGATCGCGTGCCACAGCATGAAGATCAGCACGGTCCATAGCCTGCGGCTGTGATCGGCTGCGCCACTTCGGTGTTCGTCGAGCATCCGCCTGACGGCCGCGCGGTCGATCAGGTAGTCGGTGGCGGACGCGTCGATTGTCTCGTGCGCCCACTCCAGCAGCGGGCCGGCGCGCAGCCAATGCCGGATGGGCACCGGGAAACCGAGCTTCGGCCGGTTGAGCACGTGCGGCGGGACGATCGGCTCCAGCGCGCGGCGCAAGGCGTACTTGGTGGTGGTGCGGGTGATCTTGGCGTCCACCGGCAATCGAGACGCGACGGCGAACACCTCGGGATCCAGGAACGGCACCCGCAGTTCCAGTGAGTTGGCCATGGTCATCTTGTCGGCCTTGACCAGGATGTCGCCGCGCAGCCAGGTGAACAAGTCGAGGTGCTGCATCCGCGCAACCGGGTCCCAGTCGGCTGATTGGGCGTAGACCGGCGCGGTGACGTCGATGTGGGTCCACTCCGGACGGAATCCGGTCAGCACGGCGCGCAGTTGCGCGTCGGAGAAGCTGCGGGCGTTGCCGTAGTAGCGCTCTTCGAGCGTCAGCGACCCGCGGTGCAGCAGGCTCTTGCCGCGCAGGCCGTCGGGAAGCGGCTTGGACACCTTGCCCATCGAGCGCCGAAGTGGCCGGGGGAGATAGTCAAAAGGCTTCAACGACAGCGGTTCCCGATAAATCGTATAGCCGCCGAACAGTTCGTCGGCGCCCTCTCCGGACAGCACCACCTTGACGTGCTTGCGCGCCTCGCGAGCGACGAAGAACAGCGGGACCAGCGCCGGGTCGGCTACCGGTTCGTCGAGATACCAGACGATTTCGGGCAGCGCCCCGACGAACTCGTCGGCTGAGACGACCTTGGCGATGTGGCGCGCACCGATGGCTTCGGCTGAGGCCACCGCGACGTCGATCTCGGAGAATCCCTCGCGCTCGAAGCCGGTGGTGAAGGTGATCAGCCGCGGGTTGTGCCGGATGGCCAGCGCCGCGATTGCCGTCGAGTCGATGCCCCCGGACAGAAACGCCCCGACGGTGACATCGGCCCGCATGTGCTTGGCCACCGAGTCCTCCAGGGCCGCGGTGATCTCGTCGTAGCGGGCCTGCTCGGTGCCCTTCGCGAAGGGCACCGCCTGGAAACGGGGCACGAAGTAGCGGGTGGTCTCCGGTTGCCGTCCGGGGCGGATGCGGGCGTAGCAGCCCGATTCCAGCCGACGCACCCCACGATGCAGCGTCTCGGGCTCGGGCACGTACTGCAGCACGGTGTAGTGCTGGACGGCGCGGCGGTCGATCCCAGAAAGCCCGGTGTCGAAGCCGACCAGATCGGCCAGGTCCAGCAGGCATTTCTTCTCGCTGGCCACCGCAGTGCCGCCGGGCCCGGTCGCCATGAACAGCGGCTTGATGCCGAAAGGGTCACGGGCGCAGATCAATTCGCCGGCAACGGAGTCCCACAGCGCGAAGGCGAACATGCCCCGTAGGCGCGGCAGCGCGTCGGCGCCCCAGTAGTGGTAGGCGGCGACGATCGTCTCGCCGTCGCCGTCGGTGGCGAACACGGCGCCATGTCGTTCGGCGAGCTCCGCGCGCAACTCCAGGTAGTTGTAGATCTCGCCGTTGAACACCAGCTCGTAGCGGTCCGCGGTTTCCGGTGGGCCCCAGCGCAGCGGCTGATGCGAATGCGCGATGTCGATGATCGACAGCCGGTTGAAGCCGAATACGACCGACCCGGCCGGGTCGGCCCAGGTGCCCGGCTCGTCCGGACCGCGGTGGCGCATCAGACGCGACGCCCGCGCGATGGCCTCGGCGGTGGTGTGCGCGCTATCGGTCGGCTCGGCGCCGGCCGGGGCAGCCACGAATGCCAGCAGTCCACACATCGCCGTCAGTATGCCGCAAGTGGCGGACCTGCACTCGGCTCTGCTGCGTGCGTGGTTTACGCTGCGTAGTATTCGACGTGCGAATCAGCCGACAGTCCCCTTGACCGGGGGATGCGTGACGTCGGTCCAGCTTGTGATTCAGGGAGGCGCGACCGTGACATCTCGCGAGCCAGGCTCTTCGCAGGGCTTGTTGAAGAGTCGACTGTCCGATTTCCGCAGGCTTCGTAAGCCGGCGGTCATCGGCATGCTGGGCTTGCTGGCGGTGAGCCTGAGCGGCTGTAGCTTTACCGAGGCCATGGCGTTGGGCTGGCCACGGGGCATCACCGAGGAAGCTGGCTGGAACCGGCAGCTGTGGATCGCCGCGGTGATCGCGTCGCTGGTGGTCGGCATCATGGTCTGGGGCTTCATGTTCTGGTCGATGGCGTTTCACCGCAAGAAGGCCACCGACACCGAACTGCCCCGGCAGTTCGGCTACAACATGCCGCTGGAGCTGGTGCTTACTGTCACGCCGTTCCTGATCGTCTCGGTGTTGTTCTACTTCACTGTGGTGGTGCAGGAGAAGATGCTGCATCTGGCGTCCGACCCCGAGGTGGTCGTCGACGTCACCGCGTTCCAGTGGAACTGGAAGTTCGGCTACCAGAAGATCGACTTCAAAGACGGCACGCTCCACTACGACGGAGCCGACCCAGCCCGCAAGGCGGCCATGACGTCCAAGCCCGAGGGCAAGGACGCCCACGGCGAGGAGCGGGTCGGCCCGGTGCGCGGGCTCAACACCGAAGACCGTACCTACCTCAACTTCGACAAGGTCGAGACGATCGGGACCAGCACGGAGATCCCGGTGCTGGTGCTGCCCGTCGGCAAACGGATCGAATTCGTGCTGGCCTCGGCCGACGTGATCCACGGTTTCTGGGTGCCGGAGTTCCTGTTCAAGCGTGACGTGATGCCGAATCCAGTGGCCAACCACTCGGTCAACCGCTTTCAGGTCGCCAAGATCGACCGGACCGGCCCGTTCGTCGGTCGCTGCGCGGAAATGTGCGGCACCTATCACTCAATGATGAACTTCGAGGTTCGGGTGGTCCAGCCCAACGACTTCAAGGCCTACCTGCAGCAGCGGATCGCCGGCAAGACCAACGCCCAGGCGTTGCAGGCAATCGCGCAGTCCCCGTACGCGGTCACCACTCATCCGTTCGACACTCGTCGCGGGGAGATGGCGCCGCAGGCGAGTAAGTAGGGTCCCGTTAGGAAAGTAGGCCAATGCACATCGAAGCCAGGCTGTTCGAGTTCATCGCGGCGTTCTTCATCTTCTGCACCGTCCTTTACGGCGTTCTGACCAGCCTGTTCGCCACCGGCGGCATCGAGTGGGCCGGAACCACGGCGCTCGCGCTGACCAGCGGCCTCGCGCTGATCGTCGCCACCTTCTTCCGATTCGTGGCTCGCCGGCTCGACACCCGCCCGGAGGACTACGAGGGTGCCGAGATCAGCGACGGCGCAGGGGAGCTGGGTTTCTTCAGCCCGCACAGCTGGTGGCCGATCCTGATCGCGCTGTCCGGTTCGGTGGCGGCGGTCGGCGTCGCCATGTGGCTGCCGTGGCTGATCGGCGCCGGAGTGGTGTTCATCCTGAGTTCGGTGGCTGGGTTGGTCTTCGAGTACTACGTGGGTCCCGAGAAGCACTGAGACGCACCGGTAGGCCGGCATGTAGGTCACAATCCAGGCATCAGTTGATCCGTGACCGGGTCGCCCGGGATCTTGCGGGAGATCCCGTTGGGTAGGGTTTTCGCCAGGCATATTGAGCAATATCGGAGCGCGCGCCCGACACCGCGACCGCGGTGCGTACGCCAGTGAAGTAGTCGAACAGGACAGACGATCATGAGCGGGCCGAATCCACCAGGGCCGGAGTCCGAAGAACTCGGACTCGGCGTCGAGGCCGGCCACAGCGGCAGCGAACTCGACGGTGGCGTCAGCGATTTCGGTGTCGGTGCAGGGGAGCCCGACTCCGAGGACGCGACCGGCCAGACCGATGTCTATTCGCGGGCCTACTCCGCTCCGGAATCCGAGCACATCAGCAGCGGACCGTACGTGCCCGCCAACCTGGACCTCTACGACTACGAACAGTACGACGACGCGCCCGGCGAGGTGCCGGAAGAGAAGGCCCCGCGCTGGCCATGGATCGTCGGTATCGCCGCTATCGTCGCGGCGATTGCCCTGGTCGTCTCGGTGTCACTGCTGTTCGCGCGCACCGACACCACCAAGCTGGCCACACCCAGCACGCCGACGACATCAACCCCCCCGATGCAGGACGAGATCATCGTCACCACCACAACCCACCCGCCGGCACCGCCGTCGTCGAGTGAGCCACCCCCACCGCCTCCGCCGTCCAGCGAGCCACCCCCGCCGCCGCCACCGCCGGCTCCCTCACCCGAGCCAGCGCCGGCACCCGCGCCGGCCCCCGCCCCGGCACCGCCAGCGGCACCCGCCCCCCCGTCCGCTCCGGCCGGCCCCAAGCAGTACACGTATTCGGTGACCGGCACCAAGGCGCCGTTCGACCAGATCACGATCACCTACACCGATGCGTCGGGGATGCGACGGACGCTGTCCAACGTCTACATCCCATGGACGATCACGCTCACCCCGATCTCGGCGTCCGACGTTGGCTCGATCGAGGCGTCCAGCCTGCTGCGGCTGAGCAAGCTCAACTGCAAGATCACGGCCAGCGACGGCATGGTGTTGTCGGCCAACGAGAATAACCAACCACAGGTCAACTGCTGATGATCGACAGGTACTCGCAAGCCTGGGGCGCGCGCGGCAGGATCGCCGCTGCTACGACTGACCGCATCCTGATCGGCTCATGTGCGGCGGTCTGGCTGGCGCTGGTCGGGATGAGCGTCGCTGCGCTCGTCGCATTGATGGACCTTGGTCGAGGCTTTCACTCCGCTAAGGGCAACCCGCATACGTCATCGGTGCTCTACGCGATCATCATCATTTCCGCGCTGATCATCCTGGCGGCGATTCCGATGCTGCTAAGGGCCCGGCGCACCACTCGGGACACACCGGCGGTTCGCCCGGTCGGCTCGCCCGCGCGAACGGTAAGCGCACGGTCGATCAGGTCGGGGCCGATGGCCGGGATGGCGCCCCTCGCCACCGAGCGGATCACCACGCAACGGCCGGCGCTGCCCGACACCGAGGTCGATCGCTTCTGGCTGCGCGGCACCCTCGCGCTGCTGGGCACGATGGGCGGAGCGCTGCTTGCGGTGGCTGCCGCGACGTATGCGATGGCCATCGGCCATGACGGCTTGTCGTGGACCGGTTACGGCATCGCCGGCTTCGTTACGCTGGCGATGCCGTTGGTGCTCTGGCGTCACGTGCGGCACCTCCGCGGCATGCTGGTCGCGTGAGTCCCGGTTCCGCTCGGGCACATTATTCGCACGCGAGAACGTCGTTGGCATAGCGGTCCAAGCAGCATCTACCGTCGGACCCGACGACTTCCGCGGACTACGCCACCTCGCCCAGCGCACCGGTGACGATTTCGGTGCCGGCATCGTCATCCACACCGGACCGCAAACCCTGCCCTTCTTACCAAAAATGCTCGCGATCCCGGTGAGCGCCCGATGGCTGACACCCCCGGCTTGACCCGTGTCTCGATGAGGGGGTAGCTGACTGACTTGCCACCGCCAGATCACTACTGGAAACCGACGGATGCAACCTCAACGACATCCTCAATCGTGAAGAGCCCCAAAAAAATCGCGGCTCCGGGTGCCCGGAGCCGCGATCAGCAGAGGGTTTCAGTGGTGACCGTTGGTCGAGCCGTTGCCGTTGGTCGAGCCGTGGCCGTTGCTGCCGTTTTGGCGTTCCCGTAGCGCGGTGAGCGCACGGGCTGAGGCGGCGTGGTGCGCTTCGGCCAGAGCGGCGTCCTCGGATGCCGGGTCGGCGTAAAGGAAGCTGCCTGAACCGGGGGCGCCGCCGGAGCCGAGCTTGTTCATCTTCACCGGAACCGGAGCGCCCTGGTACTCCAGCGGCAAGGGGTGGCCGTGGTCGTCGACCGGGCCCAGCGGCTGGTGCAGTTCGATGTAGGCGCCGTGTGGCAGACGCTTGATGATGCCCGTCTCGATGCCGTGCTCGAGGACGGCGCGGTCGCTGCGCTGCAGTCCGATGCACCACCGGTACGTGATGAAGTAGACGATAGGCGGCAAAACCACCATTCCGATGCGCCCGATCCAGGTGGTCGCGTTCAGCGAGATGTGGAACTTCAGCGCGATGATGTCGTTCATGCACGCGTAGGTCAGCACCATGTAGAACGCGATCGCCATCGCACCGACTGAGGTCCGTACTGGGACGTCACGGGGTCGCTGCAGCAGATTGTGGTGAGCGGTGTCGCCGCTGAACAGCTTCTCCATGAACGGGTAGACGATGAGCAAGGTGAACACCAGACCCATCAGCAAAGCGATCCATACCGGTTGAGGAATGGTGTGGTGGCCGATGTAGAACTCCCATGCCGGCCACATACGGATCAGTCCGTCGGTCCACATCATGTAGAAATCGGGTTGCGAGCCGGCTGAGACCTGCGACGGTGTGTAAGGCCCGAGGTTCCAAATGGGGTTTATCTGCAGGAGCCCACCCATCAGCCCGAGTAACCCGACCGTCAGCGCGAAAAAGGCGCCGGACTTGACCGCGAAGATCGGCATGACACGGACGCCGACGACGTTGGACTCGGTCCGGCCGGGCCCGGGAAATTGGGTGTGCTTCTGGAACCACACGAAGGCAAGGTGAGCGCCGATCAGCGCCAGGATGATGCCCGGCAACAACAGGATGTGCAGGCCGTACATCCGCGGAATGATGTAGCCGGCCTCGGCGCAGTTGTAGCCGACGCCCCCACAGGGGAAATCGCCTCCGAACAGGGCCCAATGCAGCCAGGTGCCGACCACGGGCACGCCCATGGTGATGCCGGAGAGCGCCGCCCGAACACCGGTTCCCGACAACAGGTCGTCGGGGAGCGAGTAACCGAAGAAACCCTCGAACATCGCCAGAATCAGTAGCAGCGAGCCGATCACCCAGTTGGCTTCGCGCGGCCGGCGGAATGCTCCGGTGAAGAAGACACGAGCCAGGTGCACCATGATCGATGCCGCGAACAGCAGTGCCGCCCAGTGGTGAACCTGGCGGACGAACAATCCGCCGCGTATCTCAAAGCTGATGTCGAGCGACGACGCGAACGCCTTTGACATCGCCACACCACGCAGCGGCTGGTAGACGCCGTTGTAGATGACTTCCTGCATGGACGGATCAAAGAACAGCGTCAAATACACGCCGGTGAGCAGCAGCACGATGAAGCTGTACATGGCGATCTCGCCGAGCAGGAAAGACCAGTGGGTAGGGAACACCTTGTTCAATTGTCGGCGGGTGGCAGCCGCCAGGTGATAACGCGAGTCGATCGCGTTGCCCTGTCCGGTCATCACGTCGCCGATGCTGGGTGGACTCAGTTTCGGACTCATGTTGTGCGCTCCCAAAATGCCGGACCGACGGGTTCGATGAAGTCTCCGTTAGCGACTAGGTATCCGTCGGCGTCGATGGTTATCGGCAGCTGAGCCAGTGCGCGCGCGGCCGGGCCGAATATCGGCTTCGCGTAGTTCAAGGCGTCGAACTGCGACTGATGGCACGGGCAGAGGATGCGGTAGTCCTGCTGCTCGTACAGCGATGCCGGACAACCCAGGTGCGAGCACACCTTGGTGTAGGCAAACAATTCACCGAAGTTGAAGCTCTCCTGCCCCTTGCGTTTGACCACTTTGGGCAGGTCGGTGGCTTTGATGCGGATCAGCATCACCGGGTTGCGGACCGCGCCGAAGATTTCTGACAGCTTTTCGTGTGACTCGACCGTGGTGCCGTCGCCGTCGGATTCGCGCCAGGGAAAGACCGTTTCCATGCCGCTGGCGTCGATGTCTTCAGGGCGCATCTTGATCAGCTGTGCGCCACGTGACTCCCCGGTGGCCCGGGCCAGGAAGATGGTCTCGCCGTGGTAGCGGGGCGTCCAGCCCGACGTCCACAGCACGGCTTTCTTGCCGTCGGCGGTCTGCACCACCGGCTTCCACGGGTTCTTGATCAAGCCTCCGGCAAACGCCACCAGGGTGCCCAGCCCGAAGGCGCCCAAGCCCGCTCCGAGTGACAGGCCGATCAACTTGCGACGTCGCAAAGTCGAGCCTTCGAAAGCGTCGGACAAGTTCGCGGTAACCGTCTTCCGATCGATTTCATCGGACCCCGCCGCGCCGTAGTGGCGGTCCTGGATCGAAATCTCTTCGGGGATGAACTTTTTCTGGTATAGCACCGCCCCGATCGCGATACACAGCACCGATCCGCCGAACGTCAGGCCGTAGAGCGGGGTGGCCAGCGAGTAGGCCAGACTGCCCGCCGATCCGGTCGGCTGATATTCCCACGGCCAGAACAGGAACACCAACAGCAGCGCCAGCCCCAGCAAACCACCGAGCAGCAGCCAGATGGCCACCAAGCGCTCGGCACGCTTCTCGGCTTTGGTGCCCTCGACAGGCCAGCGCGACTCCTTGAAGACGGTCTCGACGCCGTCGAGCCGGCCGCCGAGCGCAACAAGCTCCTCGCGCGACATGGCGTTCAGTTCGGCCTCGGTGGGTCGGCCGCTCTCGTTTGTCATCGGGCGCCGCTCCTTCTGGCTTTGCCGGTTCGCACTGCGTTATCGCTCGTCGCGACTCGTGTCATGATCGCGCACCAATCCACAGCGCCGCGCCGATCAGCGCCACCATTCCGACGATCCAGATGACCATGCCCTCCGGTGCGGGTCCGAAGCCGCCCAGGCCGTTGCCGCCCGGACTGCGAGCCTCGGTCACGTTCTTCACGTACGCGATGATGTCCTTCTTCGCGTCGAACGAGAGCTGACGGTCGGAGAACTTCGGCATGTTCTGCGGCCCGGTCAACATCGCCGCCAGGATCTGCGCCTCGTTGGCCGGCGCCAGGTCGGGGGCGTACTTGCCCGACGACAGCGCGCCGCCCTTGCCGGTGAAGTTGTGGCACGAGGAGCAGTTCAACCGGAACAGGTCGCCGCCTCTGCCCAGATCGCCGCCGCGCAGCGACGTCGTCGCGATACTGCCGTCGGGGTTACGCAGCACGGTCGGCCCGCCGCCATTGGCCTGCACATAGGCGCCCATCGCGTCGATCTGCGAGTCGTCGAAAGACGGCTGTTCTTGATGTTCTGCCTGCGCCTCACCGCGCCTGGCGGGCATCCGGCCGGTCGACACCTGGAAATAGACCGCGGCCTCGCCGACACCGATCAGGCTGGGCCCGCGGTCGTGCACACCCTGCAGGTTGGCGCCGTGGCAGGTCACGCACGAGGTCTCGTAGAGCTGCTTGCCGTTGCGCAGCAGCGCCGACGAAGACTCGTCGGCGACGGCCACCTGCGGGCGGGGAGTCAGGACGGCAGCAAGTCCGCCGGCCACCACGAGGGCCAACACCAGCAGCAGTCCGGCCGACAACCGGCGGCGCAGGCGACGGCGCGCCCGCGCACTCAGCGATCGGTCCAACCCCAGTCTCGTCAACCGAGCACTCCTGTTCTTTCCCTTGCTGGTCATCGGATTCCTGCTCATCGGATGAAGTAGATCGTGGCGAACAGCGCGATCCAGACGATGTCGACGAAGTGCCAGTAGTAGGAGACGACGATCGACGCGGTGGCCTGCGCGGGGGTGAACTTGCTCATCGTGGTGCGGGCCAGCAGGAAGATGAAGGCGATCAACCCGCCGATGACGTGCAACCCGTGGAAACCGGTCGCCAGGTAGAACACGCTGCCGTACGCGCTGCCCGGGATGGTCGTCCCGTGGCTCACCAGGTGGAAGTACTCGTAGCCCTGCCCGAGGACGAAGAACAGCCCCATCCCGAAGGTGAGCAGGTACCAGCGGCGCAGCCCGAACACGTCACCGCGTTCGGCTGCGAACACCCCCATCTGGCAGGTGAACGACGACGCGATCAGCACCAGCGTGACCGGCACCGCCTGATACAGGTTCAGCTCGGTCGGGGGCGGCGGCCAGTTACCCGCTGCCTGCGCCCGCGCAGTGAAATAGAAGGCGAACAGCCCAGCAAAGAACATCAACTCGCTGGAAAGCCACACTATGGTGCCAACACTGACCATGTTCGGGCGATTGAGCGAATGTACGCGCGCCGTGATTGCTGTACCCGAGGTCCCTACCGCACTCGTCACATCCGCAAGTATGACGCTTTGTAGTTGTCGGCTGCTACCCGGGGCGGCAATTTGCCGGATGAAATCAATGTCACCCCGCCGGCGTCGCCCGGTCGCAACCCTGGCTGCCGCGGCAGACCCAACGCCGTGGGACCATCTGCGGTGTGACGGCGTCATCGTCGGGACCCTTTCAGCGGCCCCCTGTAGCGGCGCCGTCGTGGCCGCGGGTGCTGGCGATTTTGACCGCCGGCCAGGATCTGCCGCGCGGGCAGGCCGGTTGGGCCATGGAGCAGATAATCACCGGATCCGCGACACCCGCGCAGCTGGCCGCCTTCGCGGTGGCGATCACGATGAAGTCGCCGACTTCGACAGAAGTGGCCGAGCTTGCCGACGTGATGCTGCAGCACGGCCACCGGCTGCCCACCGACAAGATTGGGACCGACACCGTCGATGTGGTCGGTACCGGCGGCGACGGCGTCAGCACGGTCAACCTGTCCACGATGGCAGCCATCGTGGTGGCCGCCTGCGGTGTGCCGGTGGTTAAACACGGCAACCGGGCGTCGTCGTCGCTGGCCGGTGGAGCCGACACCCTGGAGGAACTGGGTGTGCGCATCGATCTGGACCCCGACGACGTCGCTCGCGGCGTCTCGGAAATCGGGATCGGCTTCTGCTTTGCGCCGCAATTTCATCCGTCGTATCGACACGCCGCAGCGGCCCGGCGTGAGATCGGCGTCCCAACCGTCTTCAATCTGCTTGGGCCGCTTACCAATCCGGGGCGGCCCAGGGCGGGGTTGATTGGCTGCGCGTTCGCCGATCTTGCCGAGGTGATGGCCGGGGTTTTCGCCGCACGCCAGTCCAGCGTGCTGGTGGTGCACGGCGACGACGGCCTCGACGAGCTGACGACCACCACGACGAGCACGATCTGGCGGGTGCAGGCCGGCACGGTGGACAAGCTGAAATTCGATCCCGCTGGCTTCGGGTTCGCGCGCGCCGACCTCGATGAACTGGTGGGCGGCGACGCGGCGGCCAACGCGGCGGAGGTCCGCTCGGTGCTGGCCGGGGCCAAGGGCCCGGTGCGCGACGCCGTGGTGCTGAACGCGGCGGGGGCGATCGTGGCCCACGCCGGGCTATCCAGCCGCGCCGAGTGGCTGCCGGCGTGGGAGGACGGGCTCGGCCGCGCCGTCGAGGCGATCGACAGTGGGGCGGCCGAACACCTGCTCGCGCGTTGGGTGCGGTTCGGTCAGCAGCTCTGAGTCTCGACTGGTGAGGGCCTGTTCGGCAGCCACCCGTGCCGAGCGCGCCGAGGCGGCCCAGCCGGCCCACGGGCCCGCTGACCGCAGCGACGAGCACCAACCCTGTTCGCCGCTCGTCCGCACGATGCGCACGCCTGGGGCCGACAGCCAGCGGGCGATCAGCGCCGTCTCCTCGACCAGCGCGCCGCCCAGCGGTGCGGGCTGCGGCAGGATCACCTGCGCCCCGGCCTCGATCGCTTCGACCACGGGCATCGGCGGAACGCCGCGGCGGGCGGTGGCGGCCGCCGCGAGCTGACCGTGCCGGATGACCGCGAGCTGCCAACCGCCCTCGCCGTCGGGTGCGGCGGCCACCAGCTCCGGCACCGTCGCCAACGCCCGGAGGCGCTGTCCGCGCCACAGCACTTCGACGGCGGCGACCGTGCGGTCGCGCAACCGGGCTGCGGTCTCGTAGCGCTGCCGACCGGCGAGCTCGGCAATATGCCCAGCGGCCGCCGCCAGCGCCGCGTTCTGCAGGCCGTCGATCAGCGCCGCGGCGCCGCTCGCCGTCAGGCCGTATTGTGCCGCGGCGATGTCGCGGGCCGCGGGGCACGGCGACACCTCGAGCTGCGGACAGGCCGGACCGTGCAGCGCCGAGCGGGCCAGCCGCGTGGTGCAGGTGCGCACACCGGTGACGCGGGCCAACAGATCTGCGGTGTCGACGGCGTCGGCTCGTGACCGGAACGGGCCCACCGCGCGGTCGTGGCGCGGCGTGCGGGTAGGCGAAAACCGGGGGAAGGCCTCGTCGCTCAGCACCAGCCACCACCAGCGTTGCGGGAATTTCGACCGGCGGTTGTACGGCGGCGCGTGGGCGCTCAGCATCCGCAGCTCCCGTACACCGGCTTCCAGTGTGTGCGCGCATTCGACGTAATCGACCCTGTTGGCCAGTGCGACCATCTCTTTCATCCGGGTCCGGGGATCCGAGCCGTTGAAATACTGGTTCACCCTGCGTCGCAGATTGCCTGCGGTGCCGACGTAGAGCACCTCGTCGGCCGGCCCGTGGAATAAATAGATCCCGGGCCGGCGGGGCAGGCCTTCGGCGAGCACCCGTTTGCGGCGTTGCGCCGGTGGCACATTCGGCAGGTAGGACCGCAGCTCGGCGTAACTGTGTACGCCCTGGTTGCCGACCCGTTCGATCAGCGCGTGCAACACCTCCACGGTGGCGCGGGCGTCGTCGAGCGCCCGGTGGGTCGGCTCGCTGGCGACGGCGAACAGTTTCGCCAGCGCCGCCAGCCGCACACTGGGCGCTTCTTCGCGACTCAACACGCGGCGGGCCAACTGGACGGTGCACAGCGTCTGCGGCCGCGTCCACCGGATGCCGCACTGATCCGCGGCGGCCCGCAGGAAGCCCAGGTCGAACCGGGCATTGTGGGCGACCAGCACCGCGCCGTGGGCGAACTCCAGGAACATCGGCAAAACTGTGGCGATTCTCGGGGCGTCGCACACCATCGCGGTGGTGATGCCGGTCAGCGCAATGATCTGCGGCGGGATGCTGCGCTGCGGGTCGACCAGGGTGGCGAACTCGCCCAGCACCACGCCGCCGCGCACCTTCACCGCGCCGATCTCGGTTATCGCGTCAGCGGGCTCACCGTCACGGCCTGTCATTCGGCCGCCGGTGGTCTCCAGGTCGACAACGACGAAAGTGGTTTCGCGCAGTGGCTTTTCGTGTGCCCCGGCCAGATCGGGGAGGCTCAGCTGCTCGGCAGCGGGGGCGCCCATGGCGGCGAGATTAACCAGTCGCACCGACATGGCCCGGACTTGGCGGGGGCGCGTTGCACGCGCCGACGGCGCCCCAGCCGGGTTGGGTGCCCGGAACTTGTCGGTGCCCGCGGCTAGCGTCTGGGCCGAGACCAATCGAGAAGACGGAAAGGGGCAGCCAGATGGCGCTGCGCAGCAAGCCCGAACGGCCGGCGGTTGTTCCGCCCGAGTCGACAGAACCGGTGGTCATCGACTGTGACGACTGCGCGGTCCGGGGTCCCGGATGCCAGGATTGTGTCGTCAGCGTGATACTCGGGGTACCGGAAACTTTGCTGGAAGACGAGCGCGCGGCGCTCGAGGTGCTTGCCGATGCGGGGATGGCGCCGCGACTGCGCTTGGTGCCCATCCATCGGCGGCGGCCCGGTGTCGCTTAACGGCGGTAGTATGAAATCTTGCTGTTTTCTTAACAACTCAGAGTTGGACAACGGGGAAGCCGTTTCGTAACCTGTCTGAGACCTAAAGCAGATCTAGCTGCTGCGCCGACGGGTTTTTAAGGATGCAAGGTTTTGCGAAAAACGCTCAAAGGTAAACGCGTTTCTTTGCGTGTCGCTCAGTGCTTGGCGGCCGGAGCGTTAGCCGGCGTCGTCGCTCTCTCAGGATTTGCCGCCAGCGATGTGCTGGCTGATCCGGCCAACGACGCGATGGCAAAGCTCAGCGAGTTGTCCAGACAGGCCGAGCAGACCACCGAAGCGATGCACAGCGCGCAACTCGACCTCAACAGCAAGCTGGCTGCGCAGCGGGCCGCCGAGAAGAAGCACACTGACGACCTGGCCGCGGTGGACGCCGCAAAGTCGAAGCTGGCAACTTTCCAGACAGGTGTTGACGAGTTTGCCGCCGCAACCTACATGGGCGGCCGCACCGACGGTATGACCGCGATCATGACCGCCGAGTCGCCGCAGCAGTTGATCGGCAAGTTGGCTGTCTCGCGGGTGATCTCCACCGCGATGCTGCAGCAGGTGGCGATCTACCGCGCCACCCGTGAAGAGGCCGCCGAGGCTGAGCGGGAATCGGCGAAGTCGGCGGCCGACGCCAAGACGGCAGCAGAGCAAGCTGCGTCCGTGCGCGCGAATCTGCAGTCCAAGCAGAGCCGGTTACAACTGCAGATCGGCATCGTCAAATCGCAGTACCTCGCGCTGAGCCCGCATGAGCGCACCGCGTTGGCCGCGCCCGAGCCGCCTGCCACGATGGCTGCCGCTACCGCACCCGCCCCCAATGCGCTGCCCCCCGGTGTTGGGCAGCCCGGGGGTCCCGGACCCGGCTCTGGTCAGGGCGCGATCGCGGTTCAGGCCGCGCTGACGCGGGTCGGTGACCCCTACTCCTGGGGTGGCTCTTCGCCGGGTGGATTCGACTGCTCGGGTTTGGTGATGTGGGCGTTTCAGCAGGCCGGCATCGCGCTGCCGCACTCCAGCCAGGCGTTGGCGCACGGCGGTCAGCCGGTGGCGCTGTCTGATTTGCAGCCCGGTGACGTGCTGACCTTCTACTCCGACGCGTCGCACGCCGGCATCTACATCGGGGACGGCCTGATGATCCACTCGTCCACCTATGGCGTGCCGGTGCGGGTAGTGCCGATGAACTCCTCCGGTCCGATCTACGACGCCCGCCGCTACTGATCCTCGGCGGAGGCGCCGGCTGCTGGCCTGCGCCTTGCTCGTCGAGGCCATCGTCGCCGCCATCGTGGCGACCCGACCGGGCCACGACCCACCGTCGTCCGTCCGCACGACGCAGCGTGAAGTCGGCCACCGCAGCGTGCGAATGACCAATTTGGGTGGACCACAGCAGCAGGCGCTGCTGACCCGGGTGGCCGCGGACATCGGTCCGGCAATCGACGCGGTGGACACCTTCTGGGGCGGTGACTGGCCACCTGACATCGACGTGGTCGCTACCGGCACCCAGCGGCAGTTCGAGGCGAAGGCCGGTGGCGGCCCCGCCGCGCAGTGGGCCGATATCGCCGCGATCGCCGTCGCCGACCGAGTCGACACGGCCCGGCGGATCGCGCTCGGACAACGGATCGTGTTCGCTCCCGGCGCGGCGGACATGAGTGCGCGTGCGCTGCGAATCGTGTTGACCCACGAGCTTTTTCACTATGCCACCCGCACCGACACGGCGTTGGACGCACCCCGTTGGCTCGCCGAGGGCGTCGCGGACTACGTCGCCCGGCCGCACGGCCCGGTACCCGCGATCGCGCCGCCCGCCGCCCTGCCGTCCGACTCCGACCTCGCCGATCCGGGGCCGGCGCGGTCGCAGGCCTATGACCGCGCCTGGCTGTTCGCACTCTTCGTCGCCGACACCCGCGGAGCTGCGACCCTGCGTGCCCTCTACGTCGCCGCATGCGGTGGCCGACACACCGATCTGCCCACCGCGGTCCACGATGTGCTCGGTACCGACGACGTCGGGATACTCGCCGATTGGCAGCAGTGGCTGACCCGTCAGCCCACTGGCTGAGCATCAGGCTAACCTTCGGAGGTGTCTCGGGTCCTGCTGGTAACCAACGACTTTCCGCCTCGGCGCGGGGGCATCCAGTCCTATCTTGTCGACTTGGTGAGACGGCTGGCTGCTGCGGGGGAGCACACCCTGACGGTGTATGCGCCGCAGTGGAAGGACGCCGACGCTTTCGACGCCCAGACCGACGGCTACCGAGTCGTGCGTCATCCCGGGACGCTGATGTTGCCGGTACCCAGTGTCGACGCCCGGATGCGACAGCTGATCGCCGAGAACGACGTGGACACGGTCTGGTTCGGTGCTGCCGCGCCGTTGGCCCTGCTGGCCCAGCGTGCTCGGCAGGCCGGTGCGCGTCGCGTGCTGGCGAGCACGCACGGCCACGAGGTGGGGTGGTCGATGCTGCCGGGCGCCCGCTCGGTGCTGCGTCGAATCGGTGAGAGCAGCGACGTGGTCACCTACGTCAGCCGTTACACGCGGGGGCGCTTCGCCGCGGCGTTCGGACCGCGCGCGGCTCTGGAACACCTGCCGCCCGGTGTCGAAACCGAGCGATTCCGGCCTCAGCCGGCCCGCCGCGCCGAGATGCGCAACCGCTACGGGTTGGGCGAGCGGCCCACGGTGCTGTGCTTGTCGCGGTTGGTGCCGCGCAAAGGCCAGGACATGTTGATCCGGGCGCTGCCCGCGATCAGGCAGCGGGTGGACGGCGCCGCACTCGTCATCGTCGGCGGCGGTCCGTACCTGGACACCCTGCGCGGACTGGCCCACCGGTGCGGTGTCACCGATCACGTCACGTTCACCGGCGGCGTTCCGTTCGCCGAACTACCCGCTCACCACGCGATGGCCGACGTGTTCGCGATGCCGTGTCGCACGCGTGGCGCCGGTCTGGACGTGGAGGGGCTGGGCATCGTCTTCCTGGAAGCGTCGGCAACCGGTGTTCCGGTCGTCGCCGGATCCTCCGGCGGCGCACCGGAAACTGTGCAGCACAACAAGACCGGGATGGTGGTCGACGGCACTTCGGTGCAGCAGATCGCCGACACCGTCGGCGAGTTGTTGGCCGACCCGGCCCGTGCCGCCGCGATGGGCGCCGCCGGTCGGGAATGGGTCACCGCGCAGTGGCGATCGGAGGACCTGGCCGGGCGACTGTCCGGCCTGATTCGCGGCTAGTCCTTGGAGTAGATCGCCTCGATGTCGTCGGCGAATTTCTGGGCGACCACCTTGCGCTTCACCTTCATCGTCGGGGTCAGCTCCCCGGTGTCCTCGGTGAAGTCGACCGGCAGAATGCGGAACTTACGGATCGACTCCGCATGCGAGACAGACAGATTGGCCTGCTTGACGGCCGTGTCCACCTCGGCGAGCAGGTCGGGGTCGTTGGCCAGTTCGCCCACCGATGCGCCGGCGGGCTTGCCGTTGCGCTGCTTCCATCCTTCGATCGCCTCAGGGTCGATGGTGATCAGCGCGCCGATGAACGGCTTCGCGTCCCCGACCACCATGGCCTGGCTGATCAGCGGGTGGGACCGCAACTGATCTTCCAATACCGCTGGGGCGACGTTCTTTCCACCGGCAGTGACGATGATTTCCTTCTTGCGGCCGGTGATCGTCAAAAATCCGGCTTCGTCGACGGCGCCCAAGTCGCCGGTCTTGAACCAGCCGTCCGCGAAGGACTCGCTGGTGGCCTGGTCGTTGTGCCAGTAGCCCTGGAACACCACGCCTCCGCGCAGCAGCAACTCGCCGTCGTCGGCGATGCGCATGCTGTTGCCGGGCACCAACTTTCCGACCGTGCCGATCTTGCACGCGCCCACCTGATTGACGGTGATCGCCGCGCTGGTCTCGGTCAGCCCGTAGCCTTCGTAGACGGTGAGGCCGACGCCGCGGTAGAAGTGACCCAGCCGGGCGCCCAGCGGAGCGCCACCGGAAATGGATGCACGACAGTCACCGCCGAGCGCGGCGCGCAGCTTGTGGTACACCAGCTTGTCGAACAGCGCGTGCTTGGCCCGAAGCAGCAGACTTGGGCCGCCGTGGTCGGATGCTTCGCTCCAGTCAACGGCGGTCTGTGCGGCCATCGCGAAGATGCGGCCCTTGCCGTCGCTGGCAGCGTTCTGCGCTGCGGTGTTGTAGACCTTCTCGAACACCCGCGGCACCGACACCACGACCGTTGGTTTGAAGACCCCGAACATCGGCACGAGATTTTTGATGTCACTGGTGAATCCGACGATCACCTTGTTGTGGAACGCGCAGAACGTCAGTGCCCGGGCCAGCACATGGGCCAACGGCAAGAACACCAGTAGCCGCTCACCCTTTTGCAGCAGCGTCGGCAGCACCTCCTTGGTGCCGCGGGTCTCATAGACCAAGTTCGCGTGGGTCAGCTCGCAGCCCTTCGGGCGACCGGTGGTGCCCGAGGTGTAGATCAACGTCGCCGGGTCGTCGCTGCGCAGCGCCTCGACGCGAGCGGTGAGCTCAGCCGGGTCGACCGATGCACCCGCCTGCTCGAGTTGGTCGATCGCCTTGGGGCCCGAGCCCTCGATGTGCAGCACCCGCCGCAGCTCGGGTAGCTCGGCGGCCAGGTCGGAAATGATCGTTGCGTGGGCGTCGGTTTCGGCGAATGCGATGACCGCGGCCGAGTCGCTGAGCACCCAGCGCACCTGCTCGGCCGAGGACGTCTCGTAAATCGGGACGGTGACCGCGCCGGCCGCGAGAATGGCCTGGTCCAGAATCGCCCATTCGTAGCGGGTGGCCGAGAAGATGGCCACCCGGTCGCCGGGGTGAACCCCCTCTGCGATCAAACCCAGTGCGGCCGATCGGATTTGAGCTGCAGCCTGGGCGCACGTCACGTCGGTCCAGGTTCCGTCGACCAGGCGCTGGTAGATGACCGCGTCGGGGTCATTGCGTTCGTGCTCGAACACCGTGGCCACGATATTGTCGTGCTCGCCGACCGTAAACCCGGCGGGAACCGTTAATTCGCGCACTCTTGGCAACCTCGCTTCGGTGATTCCAGGCGAACAGCAAAGCGTCAGCCTATCGGGTGGTGACGCGGGGCCGGACGGGCCCGTTGGAGAGCAGGCGATTCCGGCCGGGCCGTGGTGTGTGAAGCTATTGGCCGTGCACAGCGTTCAGATTGCCGACGAAACGTATGTCGCCGCCGACCCGGTGCGCATCGGCGCTGCCGTCGGCGATCCGTCCAACTGGCGGAGGTGGTGGCCCGACCTGCGCCTGGAGGTCACCGAAGATCGCGGGCCGCAGGGCGTTCGGTGGACGGTGGCCGGGCCGCTGACCGGCACGATGGAGATCTGGCTCGAGCCGACGTTGGGTGGCGCACTGCTGCACTACTTTCTGCACGCCGAGCCGACCGGCGTGGCGGCGGGGCAACTGGCCAAGCTCAACCTGGCGAAAATCACGCACCGGCGGCGGGTCGCGGGCAAGAAGATGGCTTTCGAACTCAAGACGACGCTGGAGAGTTCCCGCCCGGTCGGGGTTTCGCCAGTGCTTGACCAGGCCTGAGCCCGGCCGGGGAGTACCGTTTCTGCCGTGGGCGGCGGTTGGAGCCCCGATTACGCAGGCATAGCGGCGGGCAGCGCGGCCCATCCCAGGTAGCGCGGAGAAGGAAGCGACCAAGTGGCGGAGAAGACGGCCCAGACGATCTATATCGACGCGGACCCCAGCACGGTGATGGACGTGATCGCCGACATCGGCTCTTATCCGGACTGGGTGTCGGAATACAAGGATGCCGAGGTCCTCGAATCCGACTCCGCCGGAAACCCGAAGGTGGCTCGCCTGGTGCTGGACACCAGCGTCCTCAAAGACACCCTGGTGCTGTCCTACACGTGGCCGAAAGGCCGCAAGTCGGTGAGCTGGTCGCTGGTCTCCAGCTCACTGCTCAAATCGCTCGACGGCGTATATCGATTGGCGCCCAAGGGATCGGGAACCGACGTCACCTACGAGCTCACGGTCGATCTGGCAATCCCGATGATCGGGCTGCTCAAACGGAAAGCCGAGCGCAGGCTGACCGACACCGCGTTGAAGGATCTGAAGAAGCGAGTCGAGGCTGGGTGAGTCAGGGTGAAGCTGGGTGAATCGGAAGCGCCCACGCCGGCCCGGATCAGTCTTTTCGTCGGCAAAGGTGGGGTAGGGAAGTCCACGTTGGCGGCCGCGACGGCCGTGCAGGAGGCGCGCGCGGGTCAGCGCGTGCTGCTGGTGTCCACCGACCAGGCGCACTCGCTGGGCGATGTGCTCGGTGTGACGGTGGCGCCGAACGGCCGGCGCGACGCCGTGCGGGTGCTGGCCGATCTGGAAACCGGTTCCCTGGACGCCCTGGCGATGGACACCCTTTCGCTACTCGAGGCGCACTGGCGCACCGTGGTCGTGGCGCTCAGTCGCCGCTTTCCCGAATCAGAACTGGGAGATATTGCACCGGAAGAACTTTCGGCGTTTCCCGGCATTCAGGAAGTGCTCGCTCTGCACGAGGTCGGCGAGCTGGCGAGGTGTGGGCAGTGGGATCACCTGGTGGTCGATTGCGCGTCGACCGCGGACGCGCTGCGGATGCTGACGCTGCCGGCGACGTTCGCGCTCTACGTCGAGCGCGCCTGGCCGCGTCACCGCCGCCTCGCCGCCGGCGCCGATGACGCGCGGTCGACCGCGGTGGTGGAGTTGTTGGAACGCATCAGCGTGAGCGTCGAGCAGCTCAGCGCATTGCTGACCGACGGCACGCGAGTGGGCGCACACCTGGTGCTCACCGCGGAGCGGGTGGTGGCGGCCGAGGCTGTCCGCACGCTGGGGTCGCTGGCGTTGATGGGTCTGCGGGTCGAGGAACTGATCGTCAACCAGATTCTGATGCAAGACGATTCGTACGAGTACCGCAATCTGCCGGCCCACCCGGCGTTTGACTGGTACTCGGAGCGGATCAACGAGCAGCGCACCGTGCTCGACGAGCTCGGTGCCGCGATTGGCGACATCGCGCTGGTTCTGACGCCACATCTGGCCGGCGAGCCGATCGGTGCCAAGGCGCTGGCTGAACTGCTGGACAGCGCCCGCCGTCGGGACGGGTCGCCGCCGCCGGGGCCGCTGCGTCCGGTGGTGGATCTGGAGTCAGGATCCGGACTCGAGTCGGTCTACCGATTACGGCTAGAGTTGCCGCAGCTAGAGTCCGCGGCGCTTACCCTGGGCCGGGTCGGCGACGAGTTGATCGTCGGTGCCGGCGGCGTGCGGCGCAGAGTTCGGCTGGCATCCGTTCTGCGACGATGCACGGTCGTGGATGCGCATCTTCGCGGCAGCGTATTGACGGTGCGTTTCCGACCCGACCCGGAGGTGTGGCCGAGATGACCCACCCCGACGTCGGCCCGGAGTTGCGCAAACTCGCGCAGAAGATTCTCGACCAGATCGACCCGGCGATTCGCTTGGCGGCGGCGCGCGCTGTCGGCGACGGGGCCGGCACCGGCACGTGCCAGCAGGTGTGGTGCCCGGTCTGCGCGTTGGCCGCCGTGGTGACCGGCGACGAGCATCCGCTGCTGACGGTGCTGGCCGAGCACAGCGTCGCGCTGCTGGCGGCGATCCGCGCACTCGTCGACCAAGTCGACCGGCCGGCGCCGCCACCGCCGGGCGGTCCGCCCGGCGGGCCCGGCCCCGCGCCCACCGCGGACGAACCAGCGCCGGCCAGCCGGTACCACCCGATCACCGTCACCGTCGACGAATAGCCGCGGTGGGTGGATACCACATTGACCTACTCGGCGTCCACGAGTCGGCAAGACGTCAATGTGATGTGGTCGCACACACACCGGGTCGGTACTCTTGCGCTGAAACACTTTGGCGCGGCTGAGCGGGAGGCCTGATGGCGTACTGGCTTTTCAAGTACATCTTCCTCGGCCCGTTGCTCGCCCTTCTGGGCCGGCCGAAAGTCGAGGGACTGGAATATGTCCCGCAGTCCGGCCCGGCGATTCTGGCCAGCAACCACCTGGCGGTGATGGACAGCTTCTACCTGCCGCTGGTGGTGCGACGGCGGATCACCTTCCTGGCCAAATCCGAGTACTTCACCGGGACCGGTTTCAAGGGCTGGTGGAGTCGATGGTTCTTCACTGCTGTTGGTCAGGTACCGATCGACCGCAGTAGTGCCGACGCAGCGCAGGCCGCACTCGACACCGCCAGACGGGTTCTGGACGAAGGCAAGTTGCTCGGTATGTATCCCGAAGGCACCCGCTCGCCGGACGGCCGGCTCTACAAGGGCAAGACCGGGCTGGCCCGACTGGCGTTGGAGACCGGCGTCCCGGTGATCCCGGTTGCGATGATCGGCACCAACAAGGTGAACCCGCCCGGCACCTCGATGCTGCGGTTCGGCAAAGTCACCGTTCGTTTCGGCAAGCCGATGGACTTCTCCCGCTTTGAAGGTCTGGCCGGCAACCGCTTCATCGAACGCGCGGTCATCGACGAGGTGATCTACGAACTGATGGGGCTGTCCGACCAGGAATACGTCGACATCTACGCCGCGACGCTGAAAGACGGCAACGATTCGGCGTCACCGGGAAAAGCATCGCCGTCTCGGATTCCTGAGACGGCGGCCGGCTAACCGATCAGGCGGATACCGGCGCGGGTTCGGCGGCCCGAGGCGCGGTCGCGGTGGCAGTCCTGACAGCGACGGTGGCGCCGCTGGCGACCAGCGTCGCCAGCGCCCACCACAGATACGAAACCCCGACCAGTTGGCGCCACCACGCAGCGCTCGTCTCGTGGTGCTTGGGCATCAGGTCGATCGGGCTCCACACCATCACCGCCACCCCGGCGGCACTGACGATCGCCAACGCGACATTGCGCCGGCGCCACGCCAGCACGGCGGTCACCATGACCGCCTCCAGCATCCACACCCAGTGGTGCGACCAGGACACCGGCGAAACCGCCAGGCCGAACACGGCAATGCAGATCACCGCCAGCACCGGCTCGCCGGCGCGCAATGCCCGACCGGCCGCCCATACCGTCAGAGCCAGCACCAGGATGCAGGCCACCACCCACGGGACGAATCGCTGGTGATCGTCGAGCCCGAGCCGTGCCAGGGTGCCGGCGATGTTCTGGTTGGTGTTCAGGCTCGCCGACCCGATCCGGTCGGTGTTGCGCACGGTGTGGGTCCAGTACTCCCGGGAGTCCTGCCAGGCCAGCGCGAACCCGGCCGCGATCGCCGCCACCACCGAGGCCAGCGAGGTGAGGACCGCGCGGCGGTCCCGGTTCAGCAGGAAGTACAGCAGAAACACCGCCGGTGTCAGCTTGAGCGCGATGCCCAGCCCCAGCAGCAGCCCGCGCGGCCACGGTGTGCGACGCGGCACGCACTCGGCGATCACCAGCGTCATCAGCACGACGTTGATCTGCCCGAAGGCGAAGTTCGCCCGGATCGGCTCCCAGTAGAGCGTCGCCCAGGCCACGATCAGTGCGGTCAGCCACCACCGGCGCAACCATGCGGGCCCCGGCACGGCTCGGCTGGTGGTCCACACATCGAGCCGGGTCAGCACGATCATCGTGGAGACCAGCAGCAGCACCAGCGTGATCAGCGTGATGGTGACGCTGGCGGCCGGCATACCCAGCCACGCGAACGGCGCGAAGATGACCGCGGCCAGCGGAGGATAGGTGAATGGCAGGTTGAGCCCGATCGGGGTGTGGAACTTGACGTCGGGGCTGTACAGCGGATGGCCGTCCAGCCAGGCCTGGCCGCCCATCCGGTAGACGTCGATGTCGATGCGGTAGACAGTGCTCCCGAGGACCCGCCACCCGGCGTAGCCGAGTGCGGCCAGCGCCGGCAGTTGAAGCAGCAACCAGCAGACGTTTCGTCGGCCACTCGGTTGTGCGGTGGCTTCGGGCGCGCGCGAACTGCCCGCGTCGGGCGAACGCCATCTAGTCATGTCGGTGCACAGCCTATCGGTGCGGGCGCCTCAGCCGGTGCCGTGGACGGTCATCTGCGACACCTGCGCGTAGCTTTTAAGGGTGCTGCACTGGTTGGAACACGACATCATCGGTCGCGGTCGGCTGCCGCTGCTGTGCTGTCTGATCGCCTTCATCATGACGTTTTTCGTGACGCGTACCTTCGTGCGTCTGATCCGCCGTCGGCAGAGCACGGCCAGGCCACCACGGTGGTGGGAGCCGCGCAACCTGCACGTGGGGTCCAAGCACATCCATCACGTGGTGATCGGTGTGCTGCTGGTGATGGTCTCAGGCGTGACGTTGGTGACGTTGTCGGTCACCGGCAACAAGGCTGAATTCACCGCGCTGGCAATTGTTTTCGGTATCGGAGCCGCACTGGTGCTCGACGAGTATGCCCTGATTCTGAACCTGTCGGACGTCTACTGGGAGGAAGACGGACGGACCTCGGTCGACGCGGTTTTTGCCGCCATTGCGGTAGGCGGGCTACTCGTTCTGGGCCTGCATCCGCTGATGTTCGTGATCAGCCTGTGGCACGACACCACCCATTCGGTGATACTGCGAGCCGGGCTGGTCTTCGCGATGGTGCTGACGTTGCCGCTGGCGGTGCTGGTGGTACTCAAGGGCAAGGTGTGGACCGGTTTGATCGGCATGTTCTTCGTTCCGTTGCTGGTCATCGGGGCGATCCGGCTGTCACGCCCACAGGCTCCGTGGGCCCGCTACCTCTACACCAGCCGGCTGGGCAAGATGCGCCGGGCGCTGCGACGCGAACGCCGACTGCGCCGCCCCGTGGTTCGGGCCAAGCTGTGGCTGCAGTACGCCATCGCCGGCACGCCGCGGGTGCCGTCGCACCGGATGGTCGACGCGGAACTGGACCGGGAAGTGCATCCAGCACCCCCGCCCGAGCAGGTGCCCAGTGTGCTCGCCGACGGGCTCGGTGTGGGGTAGCTGCCGGTGCGCTATTTCTACGACACCGAGTTCATCGACGACGGTTACACCATCGAGCTGATCTCGATCGGGGTGGTCGCCGAGAACGGTCGCGAATACTACGCCGTATCAACGGAATTCAATCCAGAGCGGGCCGGGAAGTGGGTTCGCACGAATGTGCTACCCAAGTTGCCGTCGCCGTCGTCGCCGCTGTGGCGCTCGCGCTCGCAGATCCGCAGCGACCTCGAGACGTTCTTCGACATCGACGGGCCGGAGCCGATCGAGCTGTGGGCCTGGGTCGGCGCCTACGACCACGTCGCCTTGTGCCAGTTGTGGGGGCCGATGACGCACCTGCCGCCGCCGATCCCGCGCTTCACCCACGAACTGCGCCAGCTCTGGGAGGAGCACGGCAGCCCTCGGATGCCGCGCCGGTCGGAGAACGTGCACGACGCACTGGTGGACGCTCGCGACCAGCTGACGCGATACCGGCTGATTATGTCCGAGCAGTGACGGCTTTTCGCATCGGCGCTGATCGCGGCCGGATTGGGAGCACCGGGAGCCCGGTTACCATAGTCGGGTGAACTGGACCGTCGACGTACCGATCGAGCAGCTCCCGTCGCTGCCTCCGCTGCCGGAGGAGTTACGGGCCCGCCTGGACGCTGCGCTGGCCAAGCCGGCCGCGCAGCAGCCGGGCTGGACGCGTGAACAAGTCGAGCCACTGCGGAAGGTTCTGGAGAGTGTGCCGCCGGTGACGGTGCCGTCGGAAATCGTGCGGCTGCAGGAGATGCTGGCCCAGGTCGCCCGTGGTGAGGCGTTCCTGCTGCAGGGCGGCGACTGCGCCGAGACCTTCGTCGACAACACCGAGCCGCACATCAAGGGTAACATTCGGACATTGCTGCAGATGGCGGTGGTGCTGACCTACGGGGCCAGCATGCCGGTGCTCAAGGTGGCCCGGATCGCCGGGCAGTACGCGAAGCCGCGCTCGGCCGACACCGACGCGCTGGGCTTGCGCTCCTACCGCGGCGACATGGTCAACGGGTTCGCCCCCGATGCCGCGATACGCGAGCACGATCCGTCGCGGCTGGTGCGGGCCTACGCCAACGCCGGCGCGGCGATGAACCTGGTGCGCGCGCTGACCTCGTCGGGTCTGGCGTCGCTGCACCTGGTGCACGACTGGAACCGGGAATTCGTCCGGACCTCGCCGGCCGGCGCCCGCTACGAGGCACTGGCCTCCGAGATCGACCGCGGGCTGAAGTTCATGAGTGCCTGCGGGGTGGCCGACAGCAACTTGCAAACCGCCGAAATCTACGCCAGCCACGAGGCTTTGGTGCTCGACTACGAGCGGGCCATGCTGCGGCTCTCTTCGGAAGAAGACGGGGAGCCGCAGCTCTACGACCTGTCGGCGCACTACCTGTGGATCGGCGACCGCACCCGCCAACTCGACGGCGCGCATATTGCGTTCGCCGAAGTGATCGCCAACCCGATCGGCGTCAAGATCGGTCCGTCGACGACACCGGATCAGGTCGTCGAATACGTCGAGCGGCTCGACCCGCTGGGCAAGCCGGGTCGTCTGACGTTGGTCAGCCGAATGGGCAACAACAAGGTGCGCGAGCTGTTGCCGCCGATCATCGAAAAGGTCCAGGCCACCGGCCATCAGGTGATCTGGCAGTGCGACCCCATGCACGGCAACACCCATGAGTCGTCCACCGGTTACAAGACCCGGCACTTCGACCGGATTGTCGACGAGGTGCAGGGCTTCTTCGAGGTGCACCGAGCGCTGGGCACCTATCCCGGCGGCATCCACGTCGAGATCACCGGCGAGAACGTCACCGAGTGTCTCGGTGGGGCCCAAGACATCTCCGACACCGATCTGGCCGGACGCTACGAAACAGCTTGTGACCCCAGGCTGAACACCCAGCAGTCATTGGAGCTGGCGTTTTTGGTCGCCGAGATGCTGCGCGATTGAGTGGCGACCCGCTTCGCCCGGCTCTGCCGCGCTCGCGATCGCCACGGCGACTAGATGAGTAATTCCAAGGGGTCAGTGGTCGTAGGCGGTTAGCGATCGCAGCGTCGGCCGGCCGAGTTGGTCGTTGTGCCAGATCGCGGCGGTGAGGGCGAGGATGCGTTGCAGTACTCGCGATGTGACGCCCGCGATGGTCCTGCCGCCGTGGCGTTCGAGGTCGAGTTGGGTCTTGAGGGTGTTATTGATCGACTCGATGACCTGCCGAAACGGTTTGAAGTACCGGTGGCCCGGGCG
>Ga0080006_1135864_pt1 | contig 47361 bp, 42 predicted proteins | sample RS3BMetagenome_FD_69209 | JGI IMG/M metagenome (GOLD analysis project Ga0080006, IMG submission 69209) | Ferric oxide microbial mat and aquatic microbial communities from Rainbow Spring, Yellowstone National Park, USA - RS3B (SPADES... ... | reverse complement strand
TCTGGCATTACGGGCGGCGTGGAAAAGCCAGGATGCACGCTGGGAAAGACTATGGGCCAATCGCCCGGCTTACGTTTCGGCCAAGATCCCAAAAAAGGCTGCATAAACTGTCACAGGCCCTTCTTCCCCCCATTCTTCCCCTCATCGTGGACTTGTTTGGACAAAGTTAATATAATTCATGAGATTTATCCGCGACTGAAGTCGGCGGTGAGGGTTGGGTGTATGCAATATTTTCTCGTGAGGCTTGTTTATCAACACCATGAAATTTGATTCATCCGAAGAACGTTCGGAGTTGCCCCCTGATACACTGTTTTCTCCTGAATCCGCCTCGCCGGGCGATCTGATCGCCGGCCCGGCTGCCCCGGCAGAAGCAGCCTCTGCAGATGATTCCGCAGGAACCGGTAAGCCGCGTCGGCGGCGGCGCGGTGGCAGAGGACGTGGTGGCCGGGGGCGCGGAAAGTCCGTTCGCCGCAAAGCTCCGGCACTCACCGCCGAACCAGCCGCTCCGGCAGTACCGGCACCGGAGGCAAGTGCGGTTCTCCCTGCGGTCTATCAGCCCGCAGAGGCTCAGCAATCATTGCCTGAATCACCCGAATCGCGTGCGGTTGATCAACCGGTGCCGACAATTTCGCCTGCGGCAACTGAACATCGCCTGGAGCCCGGTACGCCGGAAGATCAACGCCTGACCCCGGCATCCGGGCCATCGACTCCCGTATCCGGTTCAACCGGCAGTGCCGGCTATTCCATCCAACGTCCCAACCCCGAGCGCCTCGTGGCGCGCGCCGCCCCCGGGCTGACACGGCATCCTGGCCGCCGATCTTTCAGTCAGGGGAAAGTGCGGCATCAATTCCGCCCTACCGGCACGTCGCGCAGCATTACATCCAGCGGAATATCTGATTCACTTTTGCCGGATCTGGTGGCTCCGGCCCCCGTGCATCATCATGCCGGCAGACGACACGCCGATCCGGCCCGGCAACATCCGAAAGCGGAAACCGCGCCTCTAGCTCCACCGGAACCGCAATCACCCGCGCCGCTGGAAACGCTTTCCGCCGAACTGGTGGATTCAGATTTAGTCGCCCCAACCGATTTAGAATTGCAGGAACTTGATCCGATTGAAGGCGAAGTTGAATCACTAAAGCCCGTCGCCCGAAAGAAAGGCCCGCCCCGCATCATGCTGGTGAATGTGGCCGATTCCGAAGAAGTTCGCATCGCCATTGTTTCTCAGGGCGTACTGGAAGAACTTTACACCGAACGCTCCAGCCATGATCTGCACGTTGGCAACATTTACAAAGGTCGCGTGACCAATGTTGAACCCAGCATACAGGCGGCCTTTATTGATTTTGGAATCGGCAAAAATGGATTCCTGCATATAAGTGATCTGCATCCGCAATATTTTCCGCAGCACCATAAATCCACCGCCAAAATGCATGCCGCCGGCGCAAAAAAGGCTGATGCTCCGCAATCCGCGGAAGGTCCACTGGCCGTCGAACCGGATGTTGCCGCCAATTTTGAAGAAATGGGAGGCGATATCGATGAATTATTTGATGAAGATGCGGACATCCATGTGGATAACGACCACATAGCGCCCATGGAGCGTGTGGGCCGCAAAACCCCGCGCCATTCGCGCCCGCCGATTCAGCAATGCCTGCGGCGCGGCCAGGAAATTATCGTTCAGGTAACAAAAGAAGGCATCGGCACGAAAGGCCCCACGCTGACCAGTTACATCAGTGTGCCGGGACGGTACCTGGTGATGATGCCCGGTATGAGCGCTTTGGGCGTATCGAGAAAAATCGCCGATGATGAACAGCGCCGGGCCATGAAGCGCCTGTTGCGCGAGCTGAATCCGCCGGAAAATCTCGGCTTTATTATCCGCACCGCCGGTATGGACCGCACCGCCCGTGAACTCCAGCAGGATCTGCATTTTCTTGTGCGCATCTGGAAGCGTATCACCCATCGCCTTGATACGCAGCGCACGCCCGCACTGCTTTACGAAGAAAGCGATCTGGTGATCCGCAGCATTCGCGATCTGGCCGTGCAGGAAATGGACCGCATTGTCGTTGACGACCCGGATGTCGCCGAGCGCGTACGTGATTTTCTTACCATCGCCAGTCCGGATTCCAGCATTGTTGAACTGTATCAGGATCCCATGCCGCTGTTTATCCGGTATGGCGTGGAACGGGAAATAGAAAAAATTAACAGCCGCCGCGTGGAAATGCCCAATGGCGGATCGCTGGTTATTGATTCCACCGAAGCTCTCGTGGCGGTGGATGTGAATTCCGGACGCTACCGCGAACAGCGCGATGCGGAACTAACCGCATACAATATCAACAAAGAGGCCATTGTGGATTTGTGCCGCCAGTTGCGCTTACGCGATCTTGGCGGCGTGATTGTCATTGACTTTATTGACATGCGGGAAGATCGGCACAAGCGGGAAATTGAGCGCCTGCTGCGTGACGAATTGCGCAATGACCGCGCCAAAACCAAAGTGTTGCGCATGAGCCAGTTCTGCATGATTGAAATGACCCGCCAGCGCGTCAAGCCGAGCCTGAAGCGCGGCATTTACCAGGACTGCCCCCATTGCCGGGGTGCCGCGCTGATTAAAACGCCCGAAAGTGTCACGCTGGATGTCATGCGGCGTTTGGCGGCGGCCACTCTGCATAAAGACATCGCCCGCATTGAATTGAAGGTATATCCCACAGTCGCAGGGTATCTGCTGAATAAAAAGCGCCGTGAACTTGTGGCCATGGAAGACCGCACGGAGAAAAAAATTATCATTACACCGGACTCCGCATTGCCCGATGATTCCGTGCTTATTGAAGCCTATGACATTCGCGGAAATTTAATCAACATAGCCATGTGAGATTTTGACCCGGTGGTCATTATTCCGCGTCCGATTGATCGACACGTTTGATTTTCGCGCCCAGGCTGTTGAGGCGTTCTTCAATTTTTTCATAGCCGCGGTCAATGTGATACACGCGGTTAATGGTAGTTGTGCCGCGCGCCGCCAGTCCCGCCAGCACCAGAGCCGCTGAAGCCCGCAAATCACTGGCCATTACCGGCGCTCCAATGAGCTGCTGTTCGCCTTCAATAATTACCGTGGCTCCCTCGCGGTGCATCCGTGCGCCGAGGCGCGTTAATTCCGCAACGTGCATAAACCGATCCGGAAAAATCTTTTCCGAAACAATGCTGTTGCCATTGGCCATCGCCAGCAGCGCCATAAACTGTGCCTGCAAATCGGTGGGGAAACCTGGATAGGGTTGCGTAGTAATAATCGCCGCTTCCAGCCTTCGCGCGGATGCGACCGTAACACCGCCGCCGCTTTTTTCCACAATAACTCCGATGCTGCGCAACTTATCCACGGCCGCCATTAAATGATCAATGCGGACATTATCAAGATTCAATTCGCCATTGGAAATCGCCGCCGCCACCATAAAGGTGCCCGCTTCAATACGATCCGGGATAATACGATGCTCTGCGCCATGCAGAGCGGCAACACCTTCTACAGTAATCCGCGGGGTACCGTGCCCGGTAATGTTGGCCCCCATGGCATTGAGATAATTGGCCAGATCCAAAATTTCCGGTTCACATGCCGCACATTCAATGACCGTTGTGCCTTCCGCCAGTGTCGCAGCGCTCATCACGTTCGCCGTGCCCAAAACAGTCGAGCCAAAATTTCCGCCCAGAAATACTTCCGCGCCGTGGAGTCTGCCGGCATGGGCAATAATATCCCCACCTTCCAGCTCAATGGTTGCTCCCAAGGCCCGCAAGCCGCGCAGGTGGATATCCACCGGACGATCTCCAATCGCACAGCCCCCCGGCATGGAAACTCGTACGTGTCCCCGCTTCGCTAACAGCGGCCCCAATACACATATACTGGCCCGCATTTTTCGCACCACATCATACGGCGCATGTGAGCTGGTTTCGTCAATAACCTCAATTTCCAGCTTGCCATCGGCGCGCCGCTCCACGCGACAGCCCAGGAGCTTGAGTAATTCAATCTGGCTGCGGATATCCTGTAAATTAGGAATGTCTTCAATCAGCGATTTGCCGCCCGCCAGCAGCGCCGCGGCCATCACCGGCAATGCCGCATTTTTTGAGCCGGCAATCCGCAGGCTCCCACGCAGACGCGAACCACCTTCAATGACAAATGAATCCATAGGGCAAATCCTCCATGATTTGTAAGCAGCCGATGCAGGGGCTTCCGCAGGCGTCCTGATCCATCAGACTCATGACGCGTCATTATACCGCGCGTTATTTTAACGCGATATGGCGCAATATTAATTTGCCATTGAGCACCGCCTTCCCCGACGTAAAATCTGTCCCACGATCTGTGCTTGCTTGTGGATCGCAGCCCCTGATTCAGTCTGCGGGGGACGCGGCGGAGGGTTCGACTGCCGGGCGGCGCGGTGGCATGGGTTGGCGGGATTGAGGCCAGATGCAACGCATGATGGTGCCTTTGCCGGTTTGGCTGTGCAGTTCAACCACGCCCCCCATGGCGGCGACAGCATGTTTTACAATGGCCAGCCCCAGGCCGGTTCCGCGGTCGGCACCGCCGCGGCTGCGATTGACGGTATAAAATCTTTCAAAGACGCGGTTAATATCTTCCGGTGGAATACCGCAGCCGGTATCCTCCACTTCCAGAATCATCATATCTTCCGTGGCATTGGGATCAAAAGCGTCGGATTTGTTCGCAGAATTCCGCATGGGGCGGGCTTGGCGCAGCCAGCGGACTTGTATAAATCCGGCGGAGGTGAATTTCAAGCTGTTATCGATAAGATTTTTCAGGATCAGCATGACCAGACGTTCATCTCCCTGCATAAACTGGGCGTCGGGGGCGATTTCAAAACGCAATTCCAGATGTTTTTCAGTCGCCATGTTTTTAAACATGCCGGAAATTAATTCGCGCACTTCCTCAAGCTTAATTGGCTCATAGCGCACCACCGCCCGCGGGTCTTCTGTGCGCGATAGATCCAGCAGGTCCTGCACCAGTAGCTGCAAGCGCAGAACATGGCCGCCGACAATATCCAGGCAGCGTTTAAGTGTGACATGATCTTCATATCCGGCTTCGTTAATAGTTTCCACGGCGGCACGGATGCTGGCCAGAGGAGTACGAAGTTCATGGCTGGCATTGGCGGCGAAATCCGCCTTGATCTGAACATTTTGCAGTAATTCTGTTTGATCCTGCAACAGCAGCAGAACTCCGCGCGGTTCAAGTCCTGGTGAAATGGGGGCCGCGGTAATCTGCAACACGCGCGGACGTGAAAAGATCGCCAGACGAATCTGCCGGGAAACCGGGGTGCCGCTGCGCAAGGCGATGCGGGTGATATCCTGCACCGGGGCCTGAGCGGCAAATTCACGCAAACTGGCCTGTGAATCGGGATCAGCCGGGGCAATCAGCAGTTCGACAGCGCGACGATTGGAAAGCACTGGAACGCCGGCGGGATCAAGAATAATAACCGGGTCGTTGAGGCAGGCCAGGAGCGTTTGCAGATAACTGCTTTGCACCAGCAGTTCACGGCGTTCAATTTCCGAGGCGTTGGCAAGGCTTTGAATTTCGCGAACCAGGCGTTCAAGATGCGCGTGGGCCAGGACAATTGGCGGGCGCTGCGGCTCACCCATGCGCCGCACGCGCAGCCAGCGGATAATGTCTTTAACCATGCGATAGCGTTGAATCAGCACCAGCAACAGAGCCACCGTGCTGGCCGCCAGAATGGCCACAAGAACCGCCAGTACGGCGGCCTGAGTTGAATGCGTACCGGGTACGCGGAATTCCGCAAGGATGGCGGGGGCAAGCATCTGGAGTCCATATATCATAAGAGCAAATCATCGCAGGAAAGACGCCGGACGCAAGAAGCGGCACGCTGCAAGCCATTGGGGTGCAATACGTCACCGCAACGGTTTCTGGCGCGTAAGGAGATATTGGCCCGTCAGATGCCACCTTCATCTTTGGTTTCCAGAAGTTTGTACCCCACACCGCGGACGGTGTGGATCATCCATTGATAATCGCCGAGTTTTTTTCGCACTGCGGTTACATGCACATCAATGGCGCGATCTGTAACATACACTTCGGAACCCATGACGCGATCTGTAAGTTGATCCCGTGACAGCACGCGCCCGCGCGCCAGAGCCAGGGCGGTGAGGAGTTTGAATTCAGTAGGGGTAACCGTAATCGGTCGGCCTTCCAGGGTGACTTCATGCCGTGCTTCATCAATAACCATTGGGCCATTGCTAAGTATCTGCTGGCCTGCTTCAGCGGTGGCGGCTTTTCGCCGCAGCACCGCGGCGATCCGGGCCATGAGCACCTTCATGGAAAATGGTTTGGTGACGTAATCATCGGCCCCCAGTGAAAGGCCCACGATAATATCGGTTTCTTCGCCTCGGGCAGTGAGCATAAGCACGGGAATATTGGCGGTTTGCGGGTCGCCTTTGAGGCGCGTGGCCACTTCCTGACCGGTCAGGCCGGGCATCATCAAGTCCAGGAGAATTAAATCCGGCGCGAGCTTACGGGCCATTTCCAACCCGACTTTGCCATCATGCGCGGTAACGGCTTCGTAGCCCTGCCGCAGCAGATTCATCCCGATAAGATCAACGAGATCGCGCTCATCATCAACGACCAGTATTTTTTTCTTCCGAGCCATAAAACTCCATTCCCCTGAACCACCGCCTTATTTTACCCCACCTTGCCCGCCGGGACACCACCCGTCAAGGCCTCGGCGACAGGATTAACACAAACTTATCAAATGCTTAACAATCCGCTACTATCTGCGGCACATTGTCCGCAGACTGGCCGCAGCCACGGATCGCCGGTATCTTGATGTGTTATGCGAATTGCACTGGCACCTAATTTGGATAAATCGGACGCGGTGGCGGCGGCGCAGGCGCTGTTAGCGATGATGCGCGATGCAGGCGGACATGCACATGATGTGCGGATGATGCCGACGATTTCCCGGCCCGAATTTGATGCTTTTGATCCGGATATTCTCATATTACTGGGTGGCGACGGCACGATTCTGCAGGCGGCGCGATTTATCAGCGGCATGCGGGCGGCTCTGGTGGGCATTAACTTCGGGAAGCTGGGATATCTGGCATCGTTTACGGTAGATGAATTCCGGGCACAATTACCACAGATACTCGGCGGAGAATTAAAAATTTCACAGCGGCTGATGCTGGACGGGGCCATTTACAATGCGCGAAATAAGCCCGATGGTCCGGAGCCGCGGCAGAAGGATTTGCGGGTGGAACCGGCATTTCAATGTGCGGCCCTGAATGATGTGGTCATCAACGCGGGCATACCCTTTCGGATGGTGCAATTAACGATCACCATTAATGGCCATGACACAACCACCTTTCGCGGAGACGGATTGATTGTTTCAACCTCATCAGGATCTACAGGCTACAACCTGTCCGCAGGCGGCCCGCTGATTTCCCCGGATCTTAATGCCCTGGTCATTACCCCGATTTGTCCGCACTCACTTTCATTTCGTCCGGTGGTGGTGCCGGATGATACCGAGATACGTATCACGCCGATACGGGTAAATCCGGGAACACATGTAAGTTTTGACGGGCAGGTAAGTCAGCCGCTGGTGGCGGAGCAATATATGGTAGTGCGGCGGGCGAAAAAGCCGTTGCGACTGGTGGAAAATCCAGCCATGAGCCATTGGCGGATGCTGGCCAGTAAATTGCATTGGGCGCAAAGCCCGCGGGCGTAGAGGCCCGTTTCACTGATCAAGGAACACTGATCACGGATCAATTCCTTTTCAGTATTAAGGGGCCGCCAAGAAATAACGTTTACAAATATGACGCCGGGATTTTGGCGTCTGGCAAGACGCCCGCGAGGAGCATATCCGCCATGGATACGTAACGAGCGGGCAACGCGGCCAGACGCCAAAAGACTAAGTCAGATTGGAAAGGTTATTTCTTGGCGGCCCCTAAGTGGTTTCCCAACATGCCGCGAGATGTGAGGCATCGCCAGCTTTGATTTCCATGGGGGGCATTTCCCGTTTGCAGCGTTCCTTGGCAATGGGGCAGCGCGGGTGAAATGGACATCCGGATGGTGGATTGGCGGGGCTGGGCACTTCGCCCTGCAAAACGATGCGATGTTCCTTCCGATTCACTTCCGGCTTGGGCACTGCCGACAGCAGGGCTTGGGTATAGGGATGTTTGGGGTTGCGCGTCAGTGTGCGGGCAGCGGCGGTTTCAACAATTCTTCCCAGATACATCACCGCAATGCGATCGGAAAAATGTTCCACTACCGCCAGATTATGGGCGATGAAAAGGTATGATAATCCCATTTCGCTTTGCAGATCGCTTAATAAATTCAGCACCTGGGCCTGAATCGAAACATCCAAAGCGGACACCGGCTCATCGCACACGATCAGTTGCGGATTCAAGGCCAACGCCCGGGCAATGCCGATGCGCTGGCGCTGCCCGCCGGAGAATTCATGGGGGTAGCGGTTAATAACATCGCCGGAAAATCCGACCTTCTGCAAAAGCTCGGTCACGCGGGCGGGAATTTCCGGCTTGGGCACAAGCCGATGTACCAGAAGTGGTTCACCGATCATCGCGCCGACGGTCATGCGTGGATTTAATGAACCAACGGGATCCTGAAAAATAACCTGAATATGCCGACGCATGGCACGCAACTTCGCGGGCCGAGCGGCGTAAATATCGGTTGATTCGAAGAGTACCTGCCCGGAAATCTCCGCGACTCCATGGGGAATTAAACGCAGAATCGCCCGGCCGGCTGTGGTTTTACCGCATCCGGATTCTCCCACAAGGCCCAACGTTTCCCCCTGCTTGATCTGTAACGAGATATGATTTACCGCCTGAATCCGTCCCGTAATGGTTTGCAGCAATCCGCTGCGGATAGGAAACGCCACTGATAAATCTCTGACATCCAGCAGCGTTGTCTCTGCCGTCGGATTGCCGAAGCGTTGTGCTGCCAACGTATTTAATTCCATGCGGCGCTCCAAATAACATTCATCGGCGTACCGTTAGCGGTTCGCTTTGCTATGCCATCATAACCGGGGGCTTTTCCAAACGACGAAACGCCAACGCCGGTTCCGTTCCCGGTGCACCATCAAAGCCAGGGGCGGAAAACGTCGCCACCCAATGCCCCGGGGAAACCTCGTTTAATGGCGGCATTCCCTGTTTGCAACGACCTCTTGCCGGTCCCTGACAGTGTGTACAACGCGGCTCAAAGCGACATCCCGATGGCCAATCCAGCGGACTGGGAACCGTACCGGGAATCGCGGGCAGGCGTTCATGTTCATGGCTTAATCGGGGAACACAGGCCAGCAGGCCCCGGGTATAGGGGTGCAACGGATTGCCAAACAATTCATGAACGGTGGCGAATTCAACAATTCGTCCGGCATACATAATGGCAACGATGTCGGCATTTTCCGCCACAATTCCCAGATCATGCGTGATCAGCAGAACCGCCATATTCGTGGCCGCCCGCACTTCACCCAATAATTCCAGTATCTGGGCCTGAATGGTAACATCCAACGCGGTTGTGGGTTCATCGGCAATCAGCAGCGATGGATTGCACGCCAAAGCCATGGCGATCATCACGCGCTGTTTCATCCCGCCGGACATCTGATGCGGATAATCGCGCAAACGCCGACCGGCGTCGGCCACTCCCACGCGGCGCAACGCGGTTTCAGCAATGGCTGCAGCCTGACTGTTCGAAACCTTCTGGTGCAACTGAATGGCTTCGACAATCTGAAACCCGATGGTAAATATAGGGTTGAGGCTGGTCATGGGTTCCTGAAAAATCATGGCGATTTTTCCACCGCGTACCCGCCGCATCTGGGATTCCGTAATAGATAACAAATCTCGATTTTCCATGATGACCTGACCACCGACAATGCGACCAGGTTCAGTAATCAGTCGCATCAGCGACAATGCGGTGACACTTTTTCCGCAACCGCTTTCACCGACCAAAGCCATGGTTTGACCTGGATAAATGGAAAACGAAATGCCATCGACCGCATTGAACACACCCGCAGGCGTATCAAAGCGCGTAATAAGATTGCGAACGCTTAGCAGCGGCTGATCGGAAGCATGAACAGATTGTTGCATCATCGCGTTTATCTCCGGCCCATGGTGGTGGGATCAATGGCGTCACGCAGGGATTCGGCAATGAGATTAAACGCCAGAACGGTTATAAAAATCAACATTCCCGGCCCCAGCGCCTGCCACCAGCGAAAGACAGTGGCCGGATTACCGGCGGAATTAAGCATGGACCCCCAGGACGCCGTCGGTGGCTGCACGCCCACGCCCAGATAGCTTAACGAGGCTTCAATGGTAACGGCGCCGGCCATGCCAAAGCCCGCGGAAACCAGCACAGGTGTAACGCCATTGGGCAGCATGTGTTTGAAAAGCACCCGCCACAGCGGCATGCCTGATCCCTGCGCGGCCAGAACATAATCCAAGTTACGAATACGGAAAAATTCCGCGCGCAGCAGGCGGGCATAACCGGTCCAACCCGTGACGCCGATAATGACCATGATGTCGAGAATATGGCGTCCATAGATGGCGACAAATGTAAGGATGAGAAAGAAAGTGGGTATGGATTCGACCATTTCCACCAGTCGCATGCCGACGATATCAAATACTCCGCCGAAGTAGCCGGTTAATGCGCCTACGATGATTCCCAAGGCCAGCGCAATAATCTGGCTCACAAAACCCACGCCCATGGCAATGCGGGCACCCCAAAGCAGGCGTGAAAGTTCATCGCGGCCATCGCCATCCGTACCCAGCCAGTGGCGATGGGACGGGAGTTGGTTAATAAGCCCTTTACTTAAAGGTTCCATTTCCGCATAGCCCCAAGGCACGGGCGGAAAAATCGCATGAGTAATCAGGCCGTGCCGGGCGAAGCTGCGGTAATTGGTGGCATCCAGACGATTGTGATGCAGTGCCGCAATCAACGAGCCGGCAATAATTGTGATACCGGCAATGATGGCAAAGCTTATGCGCCGAAGCATCATGCGCTCCGGTCGTGCCAGCCGGCGCGATGTGAATATGACAATTCCCTGCGCCGCCAGTGCCGCCCCTACCACCAGGAGAATCCAGTCGATGCTGCTTAGGTCGCGAAACAGCGGATATTGGCGCACGGCGGCATGTCCGGCGGCGGCAGGGACCACGCAGGTGTAAGGTTGTCCATTGGCAAGCAGCGGCACGAACAATGCGATCAACACCAGCACTGCCAGATACGCCGTACACATCCGCACCAGCAGCGGACGAAACAGCCGTGCCGCCACCCAGCCCCAATAAGGCCGCGGTGCGTAAAGCAACGGCTCATCGATGGCGGGAATTGTCAGATCAGCCATAGGTCACCCGCGGGTCAGCAAGATGGTAACATATATCCACAGCAAGATATGATAGCAATGTCAAGACCGATCCCACCAATGCCAAATCCTGAATCACCGGCAAGTCGCGCGCCAATGTGGATGTATAGGCCAATCGCCCCATTCCGTTGATGGAAAAAATCTGCTCTATAATCACAGATCCGCTGAGCAATCCCGGAAGCGACATTCCGGTAAGGGTAATAAGATTCAGCAGACTGTTGCGAAATACGTGCCGCATTAATACGGTCGATTCCGGCAACCCCTTGGCGCGGGCGGTGCGAACATAATCCTGTTGCAGATTTTCCAGAATAGATCCGCGAATCTGTTTGCTTAGAAACGCGAAGCCGCCGTAGACCGAGCAGACAATCGGCAGAACAATATGATAAAGATAATCGGCAATGTATCGGAAAAATGTCATGTTGCCGGTATTCGTGGAATGCAGTCCCGCCGATGGGAACCAGTTAAAATATTGGGGATTGGCTAAAAAGCCCAGCACGGTTGAACCCAGCCAAATCACAGGTAGTGAATACAGCGCCAGCGAAAGAAAGCCGTAGCCCCGATCAATCAGTCGCCCCTGATTCAACGCCGTTATCAAACCTCCGGGGATGGAAACCAGATAAATCACAGCCATGGCAATGGCATTGATGGTAAGCGTTACCGGCAGGCGTTGTTCGATGAGTGTCAGCACCGGTTCCTGATAGACAATGGATGTACCTAAGTGGCCTTCGCAGGTGCTTTTAAGCCAGAGAATATATTGCATGACCAAACTGATGGGGTGGCCATTTTTATCCACCAGATGCAGGCGGCGTTCCATGATTTCCTGTTCCTGCTTCTGGGCCTGCCGAGACTGCATAATCCCGGCGGAAAATTGCCCACCCCCCGTTGTCAGGCCAGGGGCGAACCGCACAACGGCAAAAAGCATGAAGGTCATACCCAAGAGCGTTGGAATCATCAGCAGTAATCGGCGGATAATATATGTGGTCATGCCTCAATTCCATCTTGTTGCTATTGCCGCGTTATGCAAATACTGCCGATTCTCACTGGTACTTCTGTTGCTTTAAGGGTACAAACCAATTCGCTTCCAGCGGCCCGAACTTGCCCACCGGGGCGGTATTGTGGAATCGCTGGTTGATAAACATCAGCGCTTCCGAGGTAAACAAAAACATATACGGCTGTTCACGGTAGACAATGGCCTGAAATTTATGCCATATCGCCATGCGTTTGGCCGTGTTCATTTCACGCCGGCCTTCGGCAATAAGCTTATCCGCCTGTGCATTGTCAAAGTCCCCGGCGTTGCTGCCTTTGTCCGCATAGCAGGCGGAATCCCAAATCTGATATGGATCGCTTTCAATGCCGCCGCTCCAACCCAGAAAGAAAGAAGAAAACTGGCGATTATCAATTTTTTCAATCATTACTGAAAATTCCAGCGGCTGCACGTTCATATCAATGCCGGCTTTGGCAAACTGCTGCTTCATATACACGCAGATATTTTGAATCAGCGGGTCACGCGAGGGCAGCAGTATTTGAAATTTGAAGGGCTTGCCATCCCGTTGCAGTATGCCATCCGGTCCCATTTTCCATCCGGCTCGCTGCAAGAGCGCCTTGGCCTTCGCCGGGTCATAGGGGATGGATTTAATGTTTGGATCATTCTGCGGGGAAAGTGGATTAAATGGACCGGTCATCGGCTGGGCCAGGCCATGCAAAAAGGTTTTGATAATCGCATTGCGATCCACCAGCATGCACAAAGCGGTACGGGTAAGGCGATCCTTAAATTCCGGCTTTTTGAGATTCCAACAGACAAATTCATAACCCGCTGCCGGAGTGAGGAATTTGTAGCAGTGGTGGGTTTTAGCAAATTCCGGCTGCTTGATGTATTTAATCCATTGCGACGGTTGTGGGGAATCGGTATCAATTTGCCCCGCGAGAAACGCCTGCAGCGCCGCCTGCGGATTTTGGATAAAGCGATAAATAATGCGGTTGAAGGTGGGCAGTGGCCCCCAATATCTTGGATTGCGCACCAAGACGATTTCTCCACCGGTCCATTTATCAAACATATATGGCCCGCTGCCGACCAGCAATCGACCGCGTTTGTTAAACTCACTGGCTTTTTTAAATTTATACACGCTTTCCGGCAATACACTGATGCCGCCCACAACTTCCAACGACTTAAAATACGGATGCTTAAACATAAATACAACGGTGCGTTTGCCCACCGCCCGGCAGGATTTAACATCATTTAAATACACCCGCTGCGGCGCGTCATCCACACCCGGATTCATCATCGTGTTATAACTGAACAGCACATCCTGCGCAGTCACAGGCTGTCCATTGCTGAAACAGGCCCGGCGGCGAATTTTAAAAGTGATTTTCAGACCATTGGGAGAAATGCGGTAACTCCGGGCCAGCCACGGTTCCCATTTGAGCGTCAGCGGGTCGCGTGAAAGCAGTGATTCCTGCACCCAACCTTGCACGATGGTGGCCCCTTCATCACGCGCTACGAAAGGGGCCAATGTGCGCGGCTGTTCGCCAAGGTTTTCCACCAGCCAGTCGCCACGGGCATAATCCGGGAGGGAATAAGGATTGTGCGGCAGCAGGGGCGGATTGGGATAACAGACATAGCGCGTGCCGTCCGGCAAGGTTTCACGAATATCTTTTTGCGATGCGGATGGGGTTTTTCCATTACCAGATTGGATTCGCAAACCATGCTGGACAATTTGTTGCAGCAGTTGTGTTTGAGCCAACTGTTGTTCATTGAGCGTTTTAATCTGGTTTGATAAGGCAATGACCTGTTGGTTGACGTAATTAAATTGCGACATGGCCATGACCGCCGCACCGATAATCAGCAGTAATAGAACAGCGAATATGAAATCTTTAAGCGTAAAGCGATTGTCCATTCATTCACCTGCCTGCACCGCGCCAGCCGGAAAGGGCCGGTCGCATGATTCATACGCCATGAATTCTATCGCGTTCGCACGTCCAGTGCATCGCGCAGGGCGTCGCCGAGGAAATTTAAGCATAACAGCGCCAGCGTCAATCCTACACATGGCCAGGTAATCAGCCACCATTGCGTATGGATCGGATTGATCGCTTCTACGCCCGCCGCCGCCAGATTTCCCCACGTTGGCACCGGCGGCTGCACACCCAAACCCAAAAAACTCAAGAATGATTCCGCCAGGATCGCACTGGGAACCGTCAACGCCGCATAAACCGCAACCGATCCGATCAGATTGGGCAAAATATGCCGCAGCAGAATGCGTGATGGCCGGGCACCCGTGGCCCGCGCCGCTTCCACATACGGCTGATTAACCAAGCTCATGGTCTGGCTGCGAATCACGCGGGCCATGGTCAGCCAACTTACGCCGCCGATGCCCACCAGCAGCACCACAATTCCCGCCAAACCTTGTGACTGCGGCAACCCGATGCCGGTAAAAAAATGTGAAATCCGTCCCACCAGCGCCACCCGCAGCAGAATCACCAACAAAATGTAAGGCAATCCATACAACACATCCACCGCCCGCATCAGCAGCGCATCAAGCCGCCCACCCACATAGCCGGAAACCAAGCCTACCGTTAATCCAATGCCTACCGCAACAATCGCTGAAAATACACCGATCAACAATGAAATCGCCCCGCCAAGTAAAAAACGCGATAGCAGATCACGTCCCAGCGTGTCAGTGCCCATCCAATGTTGCCACGATGGCGGCTGAAGCGCGTCGCGGAGATTCTGCTGATTAAATGTATGCAGCGTCCACGGCAAAGAACCATAACAGGCAATGACAAAAAAACTCAGGCCGATGAGGCCCAAAACCGCCAGTCGATTGGCTAAAAAGCGGTCCACCGCGAGGCGCAGGGGCGAACGCGGCGGAGCGATGATGCGATGGGTCATGGGTAATTCAATGCTGGTCATACGCGATACACGCCTATGAAAATATTACCCGGATCAGGTTTTAGCGCTGATCGATCGGCACATAATGGCGATTCACCGGCCCGGTGTAAATCTGGCGGGGCCGGGCGATTTTGGATGCCGGATCGTCGTGCTGCTCCTTCCAATGGGCGATCCAACCGGGCAAACGCCCGATGGCAAAGAGCACGGTGAACATATCCGTTGGAATGCCCATGGCACGCATGATCATGCCGCTGTAAAAATCGACATTGGGGTACAACTTCCGCGCGACAAAATAGTCATCCTTGAGTGCCAGTTCTTCGAGCTTCCGGGCAATGTCCAGAAGCGGGTCCTTTAAATCCAGTTTTTTCAGCACACGTTCGCACACGCTTTGCAGCATTTTGGCCCGGGGATCATAATTTTTATAAACCCGATGGCCAAATCCCATCAGGCGGATGTTATTGTCTTTCTTTTTGGACAGCTCAATATATTTTTCCGCGGTCATGCCGCCGGCGTGAATTTTTTCCAGCATATCCAGAACTTCCACATTGGCACCGCCATGCAACGGTCCCCACAGGGCACACACGCCCGCGGCACAACTGGCAAACAAATTGGCTTTGCTGCTGCCCACCATACGCACGGTGCTTGTGGAGCAGTTTTGTTCATGATCCGCATGGAGGATAAATATTAGATTCAGCGCATCTTCAATTTCCTGATCCACAGTGTGTTGTTCATAGGGCATGGAAAACATCATGTGCAGAAAATTGGCGCAATATCGCAACTTGGGATCGGCATAAATATATGGCAAACCATTGACGCGCCGGTAGGTAAACGCGGCAATGGTTCTGATTTTGCTGATAAGCCGCGCCGCCGCTTCTTCCAGTAATACTTCATCATCGAGGGAATAAAGTTCGGGATGAAAACATCCCAGCGTGTTAATCATCGCGGAGGTAATGGCCATGGGAGGAGCGGTGATGGGGAAGCCCTCAAACGTGTGCTTCATGGCTTCATGCAGGTGCGCATTAGCGGTAAGCCGGCCACGAAAACGTGATAATTCCGGTTCGGACGGCAGGCGGCCAAAAATCAGCAGCCACGCAACTTCAATAAAATTCGGATGACTGGCGAATTCCTCAATGGGAATACCGCGGTAGCGCAGGATTCCCTTGTCTCCGTCAATATAGGTTATGGCACTTTGGCACGAGCCGGTGTTGCCGTAGCCGGGATCCAGCGTGATAAGTCCCGTATCCGAGCGCAAGCGGGTGATGTCGATGCCGCGTTCATTCTCGGTTCCGGTGACAACAGGATACTGATACGTTTTTCCGTCGAGGGAAAACTGAATTGATTCTGCCATGGGAAGTCCTTTTTACTTCGTCGTATCACTCCTGCCCGTGCGGAATATTACACAACTTTTTCTAATTTTGCGAACGCCACGCCATTTTTGAATTGTTTTAGCGACAGATCCACATCCATGCCGTCTTGGCGACTGTCCAAGTAATGGCCGCCGGCGAACTCAAAAATCTCCCCGCGCGATTTTAAGCAACAATAATGCCGTGAGTTTGGCCCGTTCCGCAAGGGAGCGAAGATCAATGCGTTCAGCAGAGCTGTGTATGCCGTCACCGACTGCTCCGAGTGTGTCGATTGTGGGCAAACCGCCTGCCGACAGGCGATTGCCATCACAGGCGCCGCCACTGTCCTGCCAACGAATGGGTATGGCAAGTTGCGTTCCGCATTGCGCCAGACGATTGAACCACATGGCGTGTGCTGGATCAAATATTCTTGGCGGGGCATGAAATTCCCCGTGCAATTGCACATTAATGCCTGGCTTTTTATTGATTTCTTCGATTATCGCATGCAATTGCCGACGCATTTCCGGCACGTGTTCAGGCAACTGACAACGGATATTCACGCGGCCAATGGCGAGATCAGGCACAATGTTTAATGCGCCGCCGCCCTCCATACGCCCGATGTTGATGGTGACTCCGGGCCAGCGGTCATTGAGCTGATCCAACGCCATAATTATTTGCGCCAGGGCGACGGTGCTGCTGCGGCCAGAATGAAAATCCCGCCCAGCGTGCGCCGCTTTACCTCTTACGACAAAGACAAAATTCCCCGATCCTTTCCGCGCCCCCACCAGCCTGCCGTCCGGCAACGCCGGTTCAAAAAGCAGGCCGAGAATTTTGCCCTGCGCTGCCGCCGAATACAGCCCCGCGGAACCGGGCGAACCAATTTCCTCATCCGGATTCAACAGTACATCCCAACCGAGGCTGCCCGCCAATTCCGATTGTTCCAGAGCCTGCAACGCAATCAGCATGATTGCCAATCCCCCTTTGGCATCGGCCACGCCGGGACCGCACAGTTCATGGCCATTACCGCGTTGCACTTTTTGAAATTCACTGTCTGCCGGGTAAACGGTATCAAAATGAATCCCCAGCAGTACCCGATTGGTCCGCTGCGGATGGGCTTTAATGAACAACGCCGGCCCCAGCGGGCGTGTGGCATATTCACCATTTGACTGAATAACGTTTTGCGGTGGCAAGGCGATGCGCTGAACCGGGTGCCGCAAAATAGCGAAAGCGTCGGTAAGCACATCAGCCATGTGGGTAAGTCCGGCGATATTATGGCTGCCGGAATTGATGGCCGCCCATTGCGTGGTCAGAGCCTCCATGCGCGGTTGCTGGGCATCAATCCAAGCGAGTATGGGTGCGAAATCCGCCACAGATACCCTCACGAGAAAAATTAATGCTGATCTTGCCCACGGCGTCCGCGATCACCGCCGGGGCCGCGACGTTCGGGAGCGCCCCGTGGCGGATGCGGCAGCCCACCGGGACGCGGACCATGCCAGAACCGCGACTGCTGCGGTGGATGTCCCGGATAATAGCGCCAATGATTATCCGGTCCCCGGTAATAATACACATGGCGATCCGGATCAAAATAATAATTGAATCCCACAACGGGAGCCGGTTGCGGCAAATACCGGGGTACCGGACCACGCCAGAACACAGCGTTCGGCGGCGGGGGCGATGGGCAATACCGCCAGCCATAGCTGGGATAATAGCAATAATAAGCCTGTATCCCCGGGTCATAGTAATATTCATAGGCATACGGGCCGGGCTGCGCAACCGTCACTGCGCCGCCGCGCCAGTAGCCGCCGGCCCAATAAGCGTTGCATCCCGCGAGGCTGATGGTTCCGAGGGATATCGCCAGCGCCAGAAAAATTCGTTTGGATTGTGCGGTTCGCATGTGATCAATCCTTTACCTGATCTACTTTACTAACTTATTATACCCGATCAGGCTGGGACGGGGCGGAAGTGCTTCGCATTTTCGACGCGTGGGTCAATAATGCAAAAATATTATTGTAGTGATTGCGGCGGATATAACTCGATCTGGCTGATTTGGGCAGCGTTGGGGTACCTTGGGCTGGCGGAATCTCGGATCACCAGACGAAAGGTGTCGGTTATTTGCGGTGGAATCTCCGCTGCGTATTTACGCCAACCCTGAAAATTCGTGACATCAAATACTACCTGATCCCGGCCATCCACCCGCACAAGGCCCTGAAAACTTGTTGGATGTCCCAACGGATCGGCAAAGTCGATGATGATCTTACCGATCTTCTCTGGGCGGGGTAATTTTACCTGCACCCAATGCGGATGAGCTGTCAGCGCGGAATGCCAGCGATTGGCGGTGAAATTTGCGGGTGTGGCAATGATTCCGTCAATGATTCTGCCGGTGCAGCCGGGTTCATAAGATAATTCGCTGTCGGACGTGGCAATGGCACCTTTGCTGGCAAGTGCCAAGTCCGCCGAGCCGACCAATTCCGCGGGATAGGACGCCGGTGTTTTAAGAACAGGAAAGCAGGTAAACAATTCGTCGTCGATTTCAAAATACGGAACAACTTGATACGCCGGTACGCCGTCAATGGTAAAGTGCAGCGGCTTGCCGGGGACAGGCCGCAAGCGATGGATAATTTCCTCGGCGGTAACCGGCAAGTTGACGGGCCAGACCACCCCATCGGTATTCCAGGAAACGCCGATGTTAAGATTATGCGCAAACGCTCGCTGTTTGGCTGTCGCTGGTGCCGAGGTTCTGCGGGCATTTTCCGCAGATCCGGAGATCGTGCTGGAGACAACGGCTAAGAGAATTGGTCCGTATTCCAGAGCATAACGCAAGCCCCCCACCACTTGATCCATACCAGTATAAAGCGACAGCCGCGGGGCCATTGGCAAGGTGAAAGTAATTGCATCGCCAGTTGACCATACACGGTCAAGCGACTCGTAGGTGCGCGGCTTGCCCGTTGCGAAAAACCTCCCGTTGATATGAATGGGCATATCGACCGCGGCCCATGTTGGTACGCGCACGCGGATATTTGATCGCGTGGGCACCGGTGCAGCGACATGCACAGTAAGGGCCAGTGCAAAAACAACTTCGTGTTTTCATGGGCCGCTGGCAGTGGGTGTGGATCGTGGCCGGATGATGTAGCTCCAATTTGGACAGATGGGGAGTCGTTCAAGGTTTAAGGATTTCATCGTGGCGTTGGGCACTTTGATTTTCGTGGGATATACCCTGTCATTGAGCCATGCGGACACGCGCAGACCGGTTCGGGTGGTCGTGCCGCGAATGCATGCGAGCATGGTTTCCAGAGTTCGCAGCGGTTGAGCGGCCCAGTTGATGGATATATGGCTGAAGAGCCGGTGTTCCACCGGATTCCATTTGGAGGCTCCGGTGGGGTAATGACACACGGTCAACGTCATGCCGTAGATATCAGCAAACCGCTGCAGCGAAGTCTTGAAGAGTCGTGAGCGATGGCCATTACTCCCCCCGCCGTCCGCCAAAAGCAGCATCTGCTTGGCCTGTGGATAGGCGCGACGGCCATCGCCTCGCCACCAATGTTCAAGACCATCAGCGGCGAAGCGTGCGGTATCCGCTGATGTCCCCACAGCCACAGCGCCGCGATTGCGATTCACATCGTAGATGGCGTACGGTGTGGCCCGACATTGCGCATCGCGGATAAAGTCATAGGTATTGACCGCCTCGGATTTCTGCCGCCAGGCGACACCGGGATTTTTGAAGTTGCCCACCAGTTCCTTCTTCTTGGCATCCACGCTTACCACCGGCAGACCCGCCGCCGTGAATAGCTCACGCTTTTGCTGGATGTTCTGGAACTGCGTATTCCGATCCGGATGCGATGGACCGGTCTGGCCCTTACGGTTCGATTTAAGGGAGAACTTCCGTTTACGCAGCAGACGGCTGGTGGTGTTCGGACACGCCGCATGCCCCTGCTTTCTTAAATCCTTGCTGAGATGCCGCAAACTCCGGCGAACCCATTTGCGTTCCGTCATCGGATCGCCGCCGGCATGGTCTTCCACCAATTTCATCAGGGCTGGTTCGATGGCCGCATCTTTTTTTCTACAGGCGGACGCCCGCCGCCCTCCAGACGCACGCGGTCCAAGGGGCGCCCGGAGAGATCGGATTCCAGTTCCCGCCGCCCTTGGCGGATCGTATCCGGGTGCAGTCCGGTGATGGCTCCAAGCAAAGTATCCCCACCATGCCCAACACGCATGGATTCAAACGCCACGTACCATCGACGCTGCTGCTCATCCATACGGCTGACCAGCAGATTCATACGACGGTGTAATTGTTTATCCGGGTGCGGCTGTGATTCTTGACAAACCGAACATTGACAACAGTGAATGGATGCTTCCTGCATCTTCTGATACTCCTCGTCAATCCATTGACGCCGACAATCATACCCCCTTTTTCACCAAAAAACACGAAATTGTTTTTGCACTGGCCCTAAGGTGGCACGCTCTGTTGACGCCTCCTCAAACGGAAACGCGCCCAATGCGAAATCCAAGGCGATTCCACTGGCCGTTTTCGCCAGCAGCACACGGTGCTCCAAAGCAAAATTGCGAGCATTGCTCAGTCGCGCCGGAAATTTTTCCAGCAGGGTGTCTACAAATTTGGCCTCAGTGCCCCATGCGGCCATCAGGGTAAGGTCCACATCCTGCGTGAAACGGGGCATGCCCCAGCGTTGAACCGCCACGCCGCCGATGAAGCAGAATTGCCATGCGTGGTTGCGGCAGAAGGCCTCAACTTCCGCGGCGGCCAGGATGACGTCGTCCAAGCCGCTCATGGTTGCTTTCTCCGACGATTAAACAGGGCCTGCTGTTCTACGAGTCCGGACCAGTCCGGACGTTCGCGCCATGGCGTTCCCGGTACTTTCAATGTTTGAATTTGCCGCCATACATCTGCGTCGGTTAAAGCCCGCAGTTCCTGATCGCGAATGATTTCCAGCATTCTGGAAGTTTCACGATACTTTTTTTGCCACTGCGCTTTATCAAAAGTTCCATCCATACCACAATTATATATTAATATCGGCGTGATGTCCTTGGATTTCCTACAGCATGTTCCTGTCACGCACCCGTTCCTGACTCGCCCGATTGACTGCTTGGCGTTATTATGCCGATCCGAGAAACCAGGCGGTCATTCGGAGACGAAATCGTTATGCAGGATCAGCAGTATATTGCGGTGGATTTGGGGGCTGAGTCCGGCCGCGTCATGCTTGCCACGGTCAACCAGGCCGGAATTGCGCTGTTGGAAATGCATCGCTTCCCCAACGGACCGGTGCGGGTGGGAAATGTTTTACACTGGGATATTCTGCGGCTGTGGGGAGAAATTCAAGCCGGTATTGGCAAAGCCATTTCCGAGGCGGCCTCCAAGGGGCAAAGCGTCGCGGGTATCGGCGTGGATACCTGGGGCGTGGATTTTGGTTTGCTGGATAACAACGGTGAATTGCTGGCCAATCCGGTGCATTACCGGGATAGCCGCACGGATGGCATGCCGGAAAAATTCTTTTCCCGTATGCCCCGGGAAAGGGCGTATGCCATCAGTGGCATACAAACCATGAATCTTAACACGCTGTTTCAACTCTGTTCCCTGGCGGAGAATCGTCCCGACTATTTGGATAGGGCCCGCCATTTACTTTATATTCCGGATCTGCTGACGTATTGGCTTTGCGGGCGCATTGCCAATGAATACACCATTGCAAGCACTTCCCAAATGCTCGACGCCCATCGACGCGAATATGCCAGGGAGATTCTCGCGTGCGTACCCATCCATCCGCCGATACTTCCGGATTTGGTGATGCCTGGGACTTTACTGGGGAATGTAACCGGATCGGTGGCCGAGGCGACGCAGGCGCATGGCATACCGGTTTTGGCCGTGGGATCTCATGACACCGCCAGTGCCGTGGCCGCGGTGCCGGCGCATGCGGAAAACTGGCTGTTTTTATCCAGTGGCACCTGGAGTCTTCTCGGGGCTGAATTGGATCAGCCGATTTTAACCGCCGACGCAATGAATTTTAATCTGACCAATGAAGGCGGCGTGGGCGGCAAAATCCGCCTGCTGAAAAATATTGCCGGCCTGTGGCTGTTGCAGGAATGTCGCCGGGCCTGGGCGCGTGATGGCAAAGATTTTGATTACCGCACACTTGTGCAGTTGGCTCGTGAGGCACCGGCGCGGGGAACTCTGTTAGACCTTGAAGATCCGCACATGCTCGCGCCCGGAGATATGCCGATGAAAATTGTTGCCCAGTGTCGTCGCACGGGTCAAAAAATTCCTGAAACGCCGGGAGAGTTTACCCGTGTGATTCTTGAATCACTGGCGGCCACGTATGCCCGGGTGCGGGACATGATTGAAAAAGTCACCGGGCGAAAGTTTACACACTTGCACATCGTTGGCGGCGGATCGCAGAATGAGTTGCTTAATCAATTAGCCGCGGATGCCACTGGCCTGCATGTTCTCGCCGGTCCGGTGGAAGCCACTGCCATGGGTAATGTGATGGTTCAGGCCATGGCCACGGGGCAGCTTGATTCTCTCGCGGCTGGCCGACAACTGGTTGCCAAATCCTCCATGTTGCGGGAATTTGTCCCGCATGAAAAAAAGAAATAGATAACTACTGACTAAACGGAGTTCATTAATGCTGAAAACAACCTTGCTTCATCCGCAGATACTCTCGGCCCTTGGCCGCGCCGGCCACAGCAGCAAAGTGTTGATTGCTGATGGCAATTACCCGGTATGGACGCGCCGTGGTCCCAATGCGGAAGTAGTGAATTTGAATTTGGCCGCGGATTTACTCAAGGCCACCGACGTGCTGAACGTCATACTGCAAAGCATTCCCGTGGAGGAGGCGATCGTGATGTCCCCCAATAAAACCGGCCCCTATAAGCTCACGCAAGACCCGCCGATATTCAAGGAATATGCAGCCTTGTTGGATCAAAGCGCACCGGGCAATAAACTAAAAAAAATGGAACGCTTTGCATTTTATCAAGCCGCCTCCACATCCGATGTGTGCCTGATCATCGCAACGGGTGAAAGCCGAATTTATGCCAATATCCTTTTGACCATTGGCGTGGTGCGCTAAGCGCTTCTCCGGCACCGCATCCGGAATTTAATCAGACGCCGCGTTGAATATCATGGCCGGTGGCCGTCGAATTTCTGCTGGCAAATCGCGCTTTGGGGCAACGAATTCGCCCAGCGCCAGCCATAAAGGGATTATATGAATATTGTGTTAATCGGTTATCGTGGCGTGGGTAAATCTACCATCGGTAAGCAATTGGCGGGCCGCATGGGCATGGACTTTGTGGATACCGATGAGCTTATCATGCAACGTGCGGGAAAGACCATTCGCGAAATTTTTGAGCAGGGTGGTGAGCCGCTGTTTCGTGATTTGGAGTCCGCCGTCATTGATGATCTGGTGGAAAGTGATAACGCCGTCATAGCCGCCGGTGGGGGCGTAGTGTTGCGAAAAGCCAACATTGAAAAACTTCAGGCCAATGGCCGGATAGTCTGGCTGCAAGCCCCGGCTCAAGTGCTGTGGGAACGCATCTCCGCCGATACCGTCACTGCTGCAAATCGACCCAACCTGACCAGCGCCGGTGGGTTGGAAGAGATTCTGCGTCTGCTGCAAATCCGTGCCCCGCTTTATGCTTCAGCTGCCGATATCGCCTTGGATGTTGCCAATATGCACCCCGATCAAATTGTGCGCTATTTAGCCGAAATGGCCTGAATAGGCTGGATATGGTTAGTCACTCTCAATCTGGAAGCCCTGCGTTGCGGATTGAATATCGCTGAACGCTCTGCGCAACGGAATAGTTTCCGCGGCGGGGGCCGGTGCTAAGGCATTCACGTTTGGCGAATCGTCACGCACGCTGGCTTCGCGGCGATTTTTACGTTTGCCGGACGGGGCCTTTACAGGGGTGGTTTGGCTGACTGATGCGGTGGTGTGATCTGCCGGGGTGCGCCGGGGCGTGGGTGTAATTTTCCATACGGCGGGATACAGACTGGTAATATTTTCCCGCGCCACAATGCGCTTGGCATGACGCGGATTCAATGGGCAAAGCTGCACATGACTGGCATAGGAAGCGGGATTCCCCTGTGCATCGACAAAATAAATGCGTTTGAAGGTCGTGGCGAAATTGCCCTGCTCGTCAAGACGTATCAGGCAGTCGTCCCCATCCGTGGGCGTGTCAATACTGGAAAGTACAATAATATCGCCCGGCAGATACTGCGGTGACATGGAATCACCTTCCACCCGCAACGCGAACATGCCCGCTTCCGGTTTTGGTGACGCTTCAGGCTGATCCGGTTGCGCGTCCGGCACCGGAGCGGGAATGTACGCATCCGCAATGCCAACGGGATAATCCAGATCGGTAAATTCCGTCGGCGATCCCGCGGCCACCCGATTAATCAACGGAATGTGAACCAATGGCGGATAGCGATGTTCGGCAGTCGCCGGAATGTTCACCACTGACGTACCGGGCTTTTCATTTGACCGGGCAGACCCACGGCCGCGCAGTAACTCGTCAAGGTCAACCGCACCGCTGTTATGCCTTGGCAGCGCGGAGGCCGCGGTTTCCGGCATTAGCAACCGAATGCTTTCGGGCGTGCGCAGCCAATCCGCGCGGCGGATGAGTTCTCCTGATGGAATCGCCAATGCTTTTTCAATCTGTGCCAATTTGTCGCTGGAAGGCGGCCCCACCAGTCGAGCGGTTTCGATATTAGATAAATAGGGCTTGCTGATACCTGTGGCGGCGGCCAAGTCATCAAGCGTCATATCCATTTCCTGCCGTTGCCGGCGAATTCGCTTGCCAAGTTCGGCCAGTGTCGAAATCAAAAGAGTTTGATCCATATTTTCATTTGCAGCATCAGAAACAGGTATTTTCATAACCGTAATCCTCTTTATATGTTAGTTAAACAACAAACATACAACAATAGCGTCTATTTTGCAAGTGCCTCGCATAATTTGTCTCCAATTCATGATTTTCTGTGTCAAACGCGTTAAACTCTGGCAATGAAGAAAAAAACGCCAGTTGTGAGTCGTTATGCCAAATCCCAGACGCTGTTTACCAAAGCGCGTGATCTTATGCCCGGCGGGGTTTCCTCGCCGGTAAGATCATTTAAAAGCGTTGGCCGCGATCCCCTGTTTATTCAATCAGGCGAAGGATCTATGGTTCTTGATGTAGACGGCAACTCCTACATTGATTACGTCATGAGTTACGGCCCGCTGATACTCGGTCATTGCCACCCGGCGGTTCAGGCGGCAGTGGCCAAGCAGATCAGTCACGGCTCCAGTTTCGGCTGTTGCAGTGCCTCGGAAGTGGAGTTGGCCGGTATGATTTGCCAGGCCATGCCGGCGGTGGAAATGATTCGCTTTGTCAACAGCGGCACCGAAGCGGTGATGAGCGCCTTGCGTCTCGCACGCGGATTTACAGGCCGAAAACTCATTGTAAAAATGGCCGGCGGCTACCACGGGCATGTTGATGCGCTATTGGTACAGGCGGGCAGCGGTGCCACTACTCATGGCCATCCCAGCAGTCCGGGGATTCCCGAAAATGTCACGGCCAATACCTTGGTAATCCCTTTTAATGATCTGCCCGCTGCACAGGCGGCGTTCGCGAAATTCGGCCCCCAGATTGCCGCCATTATTACCGAACCGGTTATGGGTAATATCGGCGTGGTATTACCCCAGGGCGGTTATCTGGAAGGTCTGCGAACCCTGTGTGACGCGGCGGGGGCGCTATTGATTTTTGATGAGGTTATGACGGGCTTCCGCGTGCATCCCTCCGGCGCACAGGCCCTGCACTGTATTAAGCCCGACTTAACCTGCTTGGGGAAAATTATCGGCGGCGGCTTGCCCGTGGGGGCGTATGGCGGACGGCGGGATATTATGAATCTGGTTTCTCCCGCGGGGCCGGTATATCAGGCGGGAACGCTTTCCGGCAATCCGCTGGCAATGCAGGCGGGCATCACCACGCTGCGACTGCTACAAGATTTAGATATATATCAACGTCTTGACGTGTTGGCAAAACAACTGGAAGATGGCCTGCGACAAAGCGCAAAAGCTGCCCAGTGCGCCGTTTCCGTGCAGCGTTGCGGCAGCATGTTTACACCTTTTTTCTCCCCCGATGGTGCGCCCGTCCACAATTACGCCGATGCGTTGCTGTGTGATCAAGCGGCCTTTTCAAAGTTTTTTCAGGTACTGCTGGATGAAGGGGTTTTGATTCCCCCCTCGCAATTTGAAGCCTGGTTTGTCAGCGCTGCCCATAGCGAAAATGACATAGAAAAGACCATCGCACTGGCGGAGAAAGCCATGCGCGCTGTTGCGGAAAAATAGCGCCACGTAGCACAGGTGAATTTAGATAGGTGAACAGTCGAGCAAATAGGGCAAGCTTAGAGACTCACTGACGCACGCCGAAGACTCCAACTGCGACCCGCTTTCCTCGTCGTATCCGTTTAATCCGTGTCATCAGTGGTTACCTCACATTCGTTTCCGTTTCCGAGGTCGGCTTGCAGTGGTAGATTGAAAACCGGACCACCCCGGCGCGCACGGGATAAACTACTTGCACGGATAACCCCCCGGCGCACCGGGATAAACTCCATTTTTGAGGGAGGGATTGTGTCGGAAAACCTACACAAAAAATCGTCGTGCGCAGCCAAGAAATCGACGGATTTTGGCGCCGATTCTGGCCCGTATCCCCTTTGGGAAATTGCCCCGCCGCTTGCGTGGCTCTGATCTTACGAGTCTGCCAGCGGCCTTTATGCCATCGGTTCAGGCCGTCCGGATTTATCACCGCCCGCGAAAATGGCCGTCAATAAATCTTGCATCCATCGATAGTCAATGTTATAAGAACCCTACGTGATCCATTCCAAAAACAGGGGTGTGTGGTATGAAACCATCCGCGACAGCTTTTCCTGATGTGCGTCCCGTGGTGGATTCGCTTATCGCCCGCGCCTTGGATCGCCGGGCTTCGGATATTTATGTTGAACCGGTTGCTGATGGTTTTCAGATTCGCTTTCGCATCGATGGCCTGTTGGAAACCATTGAACAACTGCCTGCCGAAACTGGAGAATCCGTTGTCAACCGTCTGATGGTCATGGGCCATCTGCTGACCTATCGCCGTGATATTCCGCAGGAGGGGCGAATGAGCATCGATTCGCCACGCCGGTTGGATGTCCGCTTATCCGTTATTCCCACGCTCCATGGCCTGCGGGCGGTGGTGCGCATGCCGGCGGAGCTTTTTGCGCCGCACCAACTTTCGGATCTGTTTTTGCCGCGCGATACGCTGGATTTTCTTATGGAATTCTGCCGCAGTGATTGCGGTCTATTGGCTGTCATTGGGCCGGCGGGGGCGGGTAAAACCACGACCATTTATGCCCTGCTGGATCATCTGGCCCGCACGCAGCCGGGCATCAGTATTGTATCTCTGGAAGATCCCATTGAACGCGGAATTCCGGGCGTAACGCAAATTGAAGTCAGCCCCTTTGGAGAATTGGATTATCAACGCGCTTTGCGCAGCATGTTGCGGCAAGACCCGCAGGTGTTGTCCATCGGTGAAATTCGGGATAACGCCACCGCTTCACTGGCGGTGCAGGCCGCCCTGACGGGCCACCGCCTGGTGTGCACCATGCACGCCGGATCTCCGGCCGGTGCCATCAGCCGGTTACTGGAAATGGGGATTCAGCGTTATCAGATTACCAGCAGTTTATTTGGCATATTGAACCAGCGCCTGGTGCGGAGAAAAGCGGATACCGGATATTCCGGACGTCTGCCCATTGCGCAGTTCGTACGCATGGATCAATCTTTACGAACGGTGCTGCTGGATCGAAGCGATACGGCGGGCTTGGAAGCGGCCATGCAAAAATCACCGACCTATCGCACGCTGCATGATGCGGCACGGGAATTAATGGCGCGCGGCACCACTGATCAGGCGGAAGTGGATCGGGTATTGGGGCCTAAGGAGTGAATCATGGATGGAAGTTTTGGTTACCGAGCGCAATTGGCTTCCGGACGGGAGCTTTCCGGCACACTTAATGCACCGGATCAAGCGACGGCGATGTCAGCATTGGAATCTCTGCAACTCAAGGTGCTGGAGCTCTGGCCCGCCGGGGCGCCTACGCGCACGCGGCCACTGGGGGCTGAGGATTTTAAGAGTTTTAATCAGCAATTGGCCCTGCTAATTAAATCAGGCTTGCCGCTGGAAACAGGCTTGCAATTATTGGCAGTCGACGCACCGCGTGGGCGTCGGGTAAGTGTTTTATCGCATATCAGTGCGGATTTGCAGGCGGGGCTGACGTTGCCGCAGGCGGTGGAAAAACACCGCAATGAATTTCCCGCTGATTATGCGCTGCTGCTGGACGCGGGTATTCGCACCAATAATCTTTCCGATGTGCTGGTGAATTTGGGCAATCATCTGGACTTGCGGCAAAAGCTCAATGAAGCGCTGGTCAGTGCCCTGGCCTATCCGGCGTGTTTGGTGGTAGCGCTTTTGGGCGTGTTGACGTTCATGGGGCTGGAAATTTTTCCGCGTTATCAGCGCTTTGCAGCGCAATGGATGTCCAGCCAGCGACACGTGTTCGGATTCAATCCCGAACAGCAGGGGCTGCCCGTCTCGACGCAGGCGGTCATATTCTGCGGTGTGCATACGCCTTTCATCGCCATTACCTTGGCGGCGATAGTCGTGCTTATCCTGATGCTCTGGTCCATGTTGCGGCACCGGCCCGCGGGATTGAATATACGGGACTGGCTGGCGCGGCGATTACCGTTGATCGGTCCGGCGGTGCGGGCCGGTCTGGTGGCTCGCTGGTGCGATGGATTGAGAATTGGAGTAGCCAGCGGGATGGACCTTCCTGAAGCAGTGCAACTCGCCAGCGCAATTACATCATCGCCGGCCATTGGCATGGATGCCCGACGGATCGCCGAGGCGATAAGCCGAGGAATGCCAGTAACTTCTGCGGTACCAGGTCGCATGCTTCCAGCTACGGTGGCCGCGACGATTCAAAGCGGCATCGCCGCCAATAATCTGCCCGATACGCTGGCAACACTGGCGGAAAGCTATCGCCGTCAGGCGGAGAGCCGCTTTGCCATCCTGCCCGCAGTCATTGCGCCGGTGGTTCTGGTGATCATTGGCATTATGACGTTTGGGGTGGTCTATGGAATGGCGACGCCGTTGTTTGATCTCTTTCGCAGTATATGGGCTTACAAGTAAGGCGATCAACTTATGCAGCCATGGCTTAAGAATTTTCGAGTAAAGTTTGAGATACGCCGCATGGAACGTCGGCGTTCCGGGCGCGAGCTATTTGCGTCATTAAGCAGTTGGCTGCCGGTATGGTTGGTTCTCACCGGAATATTGCTTATTCCATGGCGCATTGGCGTGCCGGTGCTCATGGCCCTGCCCGTGCTCATGATGGCCCGCTATTTTGTTCTCCGGCGAAGAGCTGACATGGTGCTGCGGAAACTTTATGAAATTATGCGGCTCAACCATCCTCTGGCTGACAGCTTGGCCATCGCGGGACAGGCGGAGTCCGGAATGCTGGGCGTCCGCATGACGGTATTGGCCGAGGCGTTAAAACGGGGAATTCCGTTTTCCGAGGCCCTTAGATCGTCCGTGCCGGAAGTCCGCCGGGATGATCTGGCGGCCTTGGCGGTGGCGGATCGGTCAGGGCGATTGCTGCCGGAACTGGCGCTCATCAGCCGCCGCAAAACAACGTGGCCGTTCCTTAACGACGTTGATTCCGCTTACGGCGTGTATCTACTGATGGTTCTATTCGTCATGGTGTTCGCCTTGATGTTCGTTGCGATTTGCGACTTTCACATGTTTCGCCACTGGCTGGTCGCGTATGGCGTTGGTGCGGGGCCGCTTGATTGGGCGAGTTTTATCCGCAAGAGTTCGGAGGACATAACCAAAGCCCTTCGTAGCTTGGCACCGTCGCCACCCGCAAACGATTGGTACTCGCCACTTTTTGATCCCGCGGATCACGTTGTGATATTTATGTCGCTATTTCTGCCGGTGATCTTTGCGATCATCTGGGCGGTGTTTCTACGGCGCACGATTCATCCATTCTTTCGGCGCGGACGCCTGACGCGTAGGTTGCGCGATGCCGTGCTTTGGCGTATGCCGGTGGTTGGCTCCCTGATCCGCTGGCGGTGCTGGGCGGATGTCTCGGAAGTGTTGGCCGCAGGCGTTGCGGCGGGCATGGCGCTGCCGGAATTGGCCGACGCCGCCATGCAAGCGGCTGGAAATTGCACGGCCCATCGCCGGTTGGCCGCATGGCGAAGACGGCTGATCGCTGGCGTTCCATTAATGCGGGCAGCGGAGGAATCCGGATTTCCAAAATTATTGCGGCAGGCGCTGGGCAGTCCAGATACGACGCTGGCGGCATCGCTCCTGCTCGGATCACGCTATTATCGCATGCGATTTATGCGTCTTCGCCAGGTTATAAGGGCACTTGCCGTTCCGGCGTCCGTGCTCTTGGTGGGCTTGGCCGTATTGTTGGTGGCACTGGCGCTTTATATTCCTTACACGCACATGATGTCGGTGGCGGAAGCCACAAGGGGTGGATAATGCGTTTGGCCCGCGGTTTCTATCTTCTTGATTTGACCATTGGTATTTTTATGATACTGGCGGTCGGTTCAGTTTTCGCGCATGTGTTATTTGAGGCTAATCGGGCGGCAACACATCTGACGATAATTCGGTCGGAGGCGAGGGCGGAGCAAAGCACTTTGTTGGCGTTGCCGAATGGCCATGCGCTGGCGCTCAGCCATCGCTGGATTATCCATACCACGGGAACGGGATCCCCTATGCCACCAGGATATCCCAGTGGATTTCATTGGGTGACCATTCGCCCCGCGAAAGGGGTGAACGGACCGCGGCTTTTCGGGTTGGTCCCATCCGGACGGGGAGGTGCGCGATGAGAGGGCGTAAGGTTCGATATGCGCGGCGTCAGGGATTCAATCTTTTCGAGGTTATGGCGGCGCTGCCCCTGATGGCCGTGTTTCTCATGATGGCCGGGCAACTTTTTGTGGCATGTCTCCATACCTTCAGCAACGCTGATCTGCAGTCCGCACGTATGTCCCAGCGGCGTGGTCTGATGCGCGAATTGCGGCAGGATGTGGCCACTGCGCCAAAGCTGCAATTACAGGGATCGCACGGCCTAATCTGCCGATTCGGCAAAAAGCGGTTTATTCTCTGGCTTGTAAATGCCAATGGCACCGTGGCACGAATGTGGCAGAATGGGAAAAACTCGCCCCGACCCCGATATTGGCCCGCACTGCTGACCGATTTTCATTTTACGCAATCCGCCGATGGCAATATCAGTATCTGCTGGATGCACGGTAAACAACGCGTTTCCCAAACGCTGGATTCTCCGCTGGTACTGGCGGATTCCGAAAAGGCTGGTGGACGATGAGAAAAGATTGTCTGTCCAATTCGCTCAAGCCAGCGCATGGTCAGCGTCCGGGCGGTTTTGCCATCATCACCGTGGTAGCGATGATCGCTTTGGTGGCGGCATGTTTTGTGGTGCTGGCGGAGGTGTTTTCCTATCAACTCAAACTCACCAATACCACCATCGCCCGGCTGCAAGTGGACCTGCTGCTGAATGCCGGGACAAAATGCATTATGGCTGATCTGGCCCAGGGGAATGTACCGGTAAAGCCATGGACCGTGGCATTGCCGAGAGCACTGGCAATGAAGGGTGGTCAGCTATCCGTCGCGCCAAGCCGGAAGGGTGTCAAGAAAATCTTCTGTACCGTATCGGCGAAATTCGCGGGCCTCCACGCGCAGCGAGCGCTGGCGTTCCAGCAATTCGCAGGGCATTGGCGACTAATCGCAGTAACCATCCCCGGATCGCCTTTTGGACAGGCGAGTTTTCAAGAGCACCGCGCCATTTTATCAGCCAAGCCCAAAGGCGCAAGGGTATTGAATTAACCAGCACTGGAGCACCCAGAAAAACCCTCAGCGACTCAATGCCGGCACCGGGGAAACACGTGCCGATTCGCTCCTCACAAAGCCCGGCGGCGCACTGCCGTGACCGCTTGCGCGGGACGAGAGTCGGGGATTTTGCGATGAGGTGCCCAACCACAGGATTAGGCCCATTTGGGATCGGGAAATTAAAAAGCGCGGGATACGCTTTCCTTTTGTGGCCTGATCGACGAAAATATATTGTATGTTTGGCGACGGATCAATCTCATTTCAGGAGTTCGCAATGCGGGAACGCCTGCCTTTGGCTACCATTCAGGATGCTGTCTTTGAGTTTCTAAAAGGTCAGGAGGATTTCAGTTCATAAGACACAAATGGTTTCACTGGCGCACCTCACCAGTACAGAAATAAAATCTGTGGACAGTCTCCCAGTTGCCGGACCGGGCAAGCAAGGGTACAGTCAATGTATCGACAGCGTGATTGGTAATTGCTTATCGGTGGATTACGTATGGCGATCACAGCGACAATAAACAAATGGGGAAACAGCCGTTCACTGCGGATTCCAAAATCCGTAGCCGATCAAATGGGCTTGGAGCTTGGTTATCGGGTTACGCTTACGCCCAATCGCAAGGGGTTGTTAATTCAGAAAAAGCGTCAGCGGCGGGATTACAAGCTCTCGTCTCTGCTCCGGCATTGTACCACCGCCAATCCCCATCGCCAGCAAATCACCGGGAACGTTGGGCGAGAGATTCTCGATGAGGTCCTCGGCAAGGTAAGGGCAATTATCGATTCCGACGATCCTGTCGCCGAGCTTGAGAGTTAAACACTCTTCGCGAAGATGGGTTTCGGCACGGTGTTGTCATCCACAGTTATTTACAATGACAACATCAAAAAAGCGATATGTCTGATTCATGCCGCAGTACCACGCGTACGAACCTGCCACGCGTCGGTTGGTTTGCGCCGGCCATCGCATGAAGCGTGGCCTCATGCCGCTACGCTTCAGAAGTCTTATTGCCGGCCGGATTTTCCAGCTTATCTTAATTCTGCACCGCGGGTACGGGTACTCGCGCAATGGCGGTCAGCCTTACCGGCCCCAAAAGTCCCGATGGGTGCAGGTGCGAATTTTTTCTATAGTAATTCCAGGTCTCAAACGTATAGCAATGTTTTGACGGGCGAGGCGTTCTATTGATCACCCACTTGGGAAACCGAAGCAGTGGTTGTCCCAGAAGTGTTGCCCCTGATGTCCGCATGGATCCCCAATGCAACCCTGAAGAATGTTGCTGGTCGCCAATGAGCCGATTGGCCCAGGTATTGCTAACCGCAATCCGAATGCGATTCATTCCCGCTTTCACGGCCTTGGTGACATCCACCTTGAATGGCGCGTGCCACAGCACGCCCAGGTCATGGCCATTCACCCAAACCTGCGCGAGACTATGCAGCGATCCCAGATGCAAAATCACGCGCTTGCCCGAGCCGATAAAGCCTGCCGGGATGGATATCGTTCGGGTATATACGCCTGTGCCCGAAAAATATTTAATTCCGGAATTCTCCGAGGCCGTCCACGAGATCAACTTCGGTAATACCACATGCTTGGGCGCTCCCCAGCCGGGAGTAAAGCTGACGTTCCAAGGCCCGGTTATCGCTTCGGGCGTCGGTAAAGATGGAACATGCACCACCTGCTTCCGGCCAGAGGTGAATTCAAGCTCATAGCTTCCCGCCTTGGCCGCTTGCAACTCGAATTGGCCGTTGCCGGTGAGGTCAATAGCCGAGCTATTGGATGCCTGGCTATCACGCCGGACCGCCGTTACAGCATCCACACCTGCCGAGGAATGCCGAAACACCACAAATACCGATGCCAGCGGCCCCAAAGTCAGCGGCACAGTTGTGCGGCCATCAATGCTGGTGAATTCGCCATCTGTTACACGCCTTCCGGAATCTGGTTGCCATAATTCCGGTACTTTTCCAGAAACCCGGAACGAAGCCACAGCATGGACCATCTGGTTGGATCGGTTAACAACAAAATAAATATCCATGTCCCGTGTGTGCCGATGTATGGCGGTCAGGGGAAAAAACGGTATGGACAGGTTGCTGTTTTCGGAAACGTGCGCGGTAGCGGGCTTTCCACCAAGCGTGTATTTCACGGTGAGATATTTGACATGCCCGTATGCCGGATCGCCACCAAACGCTGCATTATCAACCCGCACTGCAAGGCTCTTGCCGCCGTTTTGGCGCACGTTTCTTCGCAGCAATGCGGTGACATTCACCTTTCGGCCCGCGCCGGGCGCGGCGTAAATAGCCGATTGGATAACAATCTGTCCCTTATTCGCAGTCGCCACGGAAAAATCAGGCTGAATTCCCAGCTCGGCAAGCACTTCTGATATTGACTTATTCCATACGACCAGCCCTTTGCCGAAATGGTGCTCTTTGACATGCACGCCGTCGCAATCGCCCCACACGGCGCGACCGATTGCGGCAACCGTGCTGTCGCATTTCGGGTAATCCGTCAGGCTTGGTGACTGCGTTGGCCTTGGGCCGATGACCGTTGCGCCCGCCGCAACAAGTTCGCGAAGTTTTTGTGCGACCTTCGGCAGCATCTGCGACGAATTCGGCAACTGCATAACCGCATAAGCTCGGCCATCCGGTAATGTGATTTTGCCGTTTAGTACCGTCGCATGTTCAAACTGTGACAAGCTTAATGCATCTTCGGAAAGCGCCTGTGGACTGCTGTTAAGTGTGCAGATATCACACACCTGGGATCCCTGTTGTAACATGGTCTGGCAGCGGTTGATATACGTGAAGAAAGCTATGCCGGGCTTGAACCACGTTTGGTTTTCACCAAAATGCGTGCCCCACCATCCCATGAGGATGCCTGGTTTATATTGTTTGTTCAGCGCCTGCTCCGCCCAGTCGTGCAGATAACACTGGTTCACCCCGCTTAGGAAGCCGCCGTCTAATGCGGGTTTTAAAAATGCGGGAGTCTCAGTCATGCGGCTGGAGGCGGGGCCACCGGTGAGCGTTTCCGCCCCGACCAGCGTGCGGCCATCCGCCCGCGCCGCACCGGCCACATTGGCGGCAATGCCGTTGCGGCTGGAGTTCCAGAATTCGCCCATTGTTACATCGCAGGACGCTGCCGCCGCGATAGTGTTAAATGGGCCTGTATATGGCTCAAGGCACATTTTCATGTCCGCTGCATCAATGAGTTTGCGGTACACATCAAAGTCATTTTTGACAAACAATTGTGAAACCGTTCGCGCCATGTCGTAGCGGAATCGCTGCGAAAGCGCTTGACTGCCGATCACCGCACCGCTTAACACCGGCAGCCACAGAAGTGGGTCATAATGACGCATCTTTATAAAGTCACTGCGAAAATGTTTCGTCCAGTTCTGCGGACCAGCCTCATAGCTGTCAAACAGCAGATGATCAAATGTATGCCCTATCGCCGGGCCAAGGTGCTTTTGCAGGGCCTTTATGACATGTTCAATATGGAATGTGGCGGCCTTCGCACTGAGCTTGTCGGCCTCCAGTGAATGTACCGTTCCATGAGGACCCACCAGGCTGTCGGGAACCGGGTGGTCGGTCATGGCGGTGGAAGTATAACCGATGCGGAATATACGCCATTGTCCCGCCGGTGCCCGCCAGACTAGCTGTCCGTTGGATTTCATATCGGTCGAAATATTTTTGATTTCCCCGGGTTGCACCACCGCTTTAACCGGCAGCGCCAATACGGTAATGGGCCGGTAAAAACCCAATCGCGTGGGCGGCTGCTTGAGTTGCACGCGCACCAAGCCCGAACCTTTAATTTTCGTGATGCTCCATACAACCATCTTCATTGAAAGCTTGGGCGTGATCCATGGGCCTCCGCTGGCATCCCAACCCGGGCAGTTTTCCATACCCAGCTTCAGCCCCAGTCGCTTGGCGGTACGCACCGCGTACTGCACCCGACGCCAGAATCGAGGACTCCAGTATTTCACTGGCTTTCGCAACCCGCTGTTGGTGATATCTGCCGCTACACCCGCCTGTGAACCGATCGGGCAAATGGTTGCCCCGGCCACACCGGCGGCCTTCATCGCGGTCAGATCGCGCTTAATTCCGTACCGGCTGATGGTAAGGCCCATCCAATGCCACCAAACGTACAAACGATGCTGCGCCGGCGGCGACTGAAATTGTTGCGCCAGCGTAAGCGGTGCCGCTGCAAGAGTGGTGGGCAACGTGCTACACGAGAGAATCAGTGTTGTAACAATTAATACGCTTGGCGCTACGCCAGTGTGAAGTACGCGTTTGTACGTTGGTCGCATGGGCATCCTCACCAAAGAGTTTCAACTTTTGTCTGCATGAATTATTTGCACCAGCGAAAAGATAAGCCATATCGCCACCTTTGCCAAGCGAGCATAAAAACGGGCACTGCAACGAGCGTAAGGGGCCGCCAAGAAATAACGTTTACAAATATGACGCCGGGATTTTGGCGTCTGGCAAGACGCCCGCGAGGAGCATATCCGTCCCGACCCGTCGGGATAACGAGCGGGCAACGCGGCCAGAGGTCAAAAGACCAAGTCAGATTGGAAAGGTTATTTCTTGGCGGACCCTAAATGCGCCCGGTCGTTGCGGCTTACATTAAATCAACCCAATGGCTTGGCTAGGGATTAGCCCGGTTTCGTCTATGGCCGGGTAAGATTACCGCTTTGACGTGGTTCCCGACAAAAACGGGAGAGGCTATGCGCATTATTTTTGCGCCTTTTAGTTGACGCCGGGGCTTTCTGGTGGTACAAAAACGGTCGATTTTTCGACAGGGTGGCGGTTGAGCTATGGCAGGAGTTGACGTGATTTCTACAACACAACGGCCCGTTCTTATGGTTTCCAAGGCTCAAGCAACTCTGCGCGCTGGCGCTGGTCGATGGACCAATGCCGCACGGGTTGTTGGTATGGCCGCTACTTTTGCGGCCAGCGCCGCATTAACGGGTTGCGGTGCTTCACCATCTCATCAGGCTGATGTGCAGGCACAGGCGGCCTCAGCCAAAGCGTCTGCACTGTTAGCGGAAGCAGGCCGGTATCACTCCAAGGCTCATTTTCCTGTTTCAATCAGTGCGCCATTAAACGCTGGACAATTGATGGCCGCACAGGATGCAGCGAAAAGCAATCCCGGCGCTTATCTTCAGCCGCCATCGGTCACCCGTGATTTGCGCCATGCCTACGCCACGCTCTCCAGTGCTCTGGGAAATTCTGATTTGAATTTTCAGGTCAAAGGTCTGCTTGAAATGCAGCGCGGACTGGTCAATTTGGCGGCCGCGCAAGTCCATACCGATCAACTATCCAACGCCCTGATGGCCCTGCAGGATCAGGTGTTATCTGTGGATGTCGCATCCACACAGGTGGGTCATTTCGCCGGGAAAATGGCGTTCTTGAAAAAGCAGCATGATCTTTATCTGCATTTATATGATCAGGATCTGCAACATGCCCAGCACATGCAACGCTCGGCGGAACATGCCGTGGCCGTGGCACAAAAGAAAGCCGCCGCGGTAAGCCGTGTGTTGGCACATTATCAGGGAATCGCCAAGGCTTTGGATATAAAGGGTATGGCCCTGCAAACCGAAGGTGAAGTAACTGTTACACCCGCTACGTTGGCTGATTTCAAACGTGGAGCCGGTTTTCTGGATCGCGCCGCCGCCGCCAATCAGCGCGTAAATGTCTTGGAAGCTCATTATCAACTGGCAACGATTGCCTTGAATTCAGCCAAACTTCAACAATCACGATGGGCCAATCAAGTTTCAGCCCTTCGGCAAGCGCAAAAGTCCGCTGCGGAATTAGCCCAAAGCGATAGCGCTCAAATTGCCGCCCTCAAGGCTGGCGTCACCGTGCTAATTGACGGTGCCAATGGCAGCTCTCCAACATCTGCCGCCGGACGCGCCGCCGCCATTAATGCACTGATCAAAACCATTAATAAGCAGGCCAGCATCGCCGCAAAGCATACTGACGCTGCTTCCAGTGATCTCATGTCCGCCCTTAATGAGCAGCGCCGCTCCTCGGCTTATGCCCAAAGCCTGATCGCCTCCGGCTTAAAGCCGGGTGATCCGCTGGTTGTTGCCAACCAGAGCCGCGGCCCGGAATGTGTCTTGGAAGTGTATCGTGCCGCTGCCGCCCTGAAAGCTGGGCAAATTGCCGCCATGCGGATGTACGCCGCGCAGCTTCAGCAAGGGGCTGCAAAAGCCGGTAAGCAGATTTTTTCTCTGGTAAGTGAAAATTCACCTTTGCAGGCGCCACCCGCCGGATCAGTGGAAAATTTCCGCAAGCAGGCCATGGTGGAATTCAACGTTCACGCGGCCGGCGCGCTGAAACAGGCCCAGTCCACGTATCCCACGGGATCTTCACCGCTTCAATGGATCGTCCCGGCCATGATGTATAACGTGGATCTGTCGGTTGCCGGCATTTCCAATAATCCATCGGTCCGTGCCGCCGCAATCAAGGCCGCTGCCGCCAGTGCACAGACCGCACTGAAGGTAAATGCGTCATTGAATCTGCCGCTGCCGAAACAATAAAACCAAATGCTGTAACCTTGCAGCCTCGAAGATATTGAATGTTGGATTTACCGTCTGAAGTCTGAAATCTCATTTCCGCCGGACTGATGTCGGCTTTTTTACCCGGAAAGCACTGTTGTCTCGGTCCGGGATTTCATTTCATAGCGTATGCCGCGCCAGGTAATAATTCTGCCAAATGCGGCCCCTATTAAAAACAGCGCATTGGCGCCATGCACCGCGGGCATTCCCCAGGTGAACCAGAATTCGACCTGATTGATCGCTGCGGTATGATCGGGCAAGAGCCGCCGCGCTGCTTGCAGTACCTTCCATCCGCGAAAAATAGACAGGCCATACAATCCTAAAAATACCACCATCGGAATAAGGCACCATCTCGATCCCATGACCGCCAGAACAATCGCGGCAATCGGAGCTGATACCAGTGCGGAAATGTAAAGTGCTGCTCCGGTCAGCCCGGTCAACCAAAGTCGCCCCGCGCACACCCGCGTTATCCGATACTGCCGCACCGCAAACTCCCATGCTTTGGGCCAGTCAAAGGCCGCTTGGGATGCCACAATGCACTGCGGCACAAAATGAATTTTTGTATGCGCATTTTTTTTTACACACCACGTTAATACATAATCATCACTCAATGCTCCCTGCCACGCATCATGCACGCCAAATCCAAAAAAATCCCTCCGCCGAATCGCCATCGACCCGCCCCAGGCCACAGTGCGGCGGTACGGGCCTAAGAGCGTTCCGACCATGGCGTTTAGCACACAGATAATGGCATTGGCTGGATGAGCGTTGCTTGGCACATAAAACCGATAGCCGGTGGTGGCGCCAATATGGTGCGAATTCAGCATGGAAACCAGGGCATGCAGCCAGTTGGGGGCGGGGTGGGCATCGGCATCCATGAATGCCAGAAAAATATCGTCCGAAGTGGTACTCTCCACCGCCGCGAGTTGATTATGCACCTTCTGTCCGCGCGAAATGGTTGGCCCAGCCACAACCAGCTCAATGTGTTTGGACGGCTTATTTGCCTGCACCGCGCCAATCAGAGCGCATACCGGATCATCCGCTGATTCCACCGCAAAAATAACGCGATAATTGGGATAATCCTGATTTAACAGTGCTGCGATATTCTCTTGCGTGTTCGTATCGACGCCCTTTATCGGCGCAATCACGGCCACCATGGGAAACTTGGTGGCCAGCGGCTGCTCCACCACGCGCGGCATCCGCAAATTGAAAAACTGCGCCACCCGCGCCGCCCATGCGGCAATCAGCAATGCGGTGCCCCAAAGCAGTGCAAAGAAAACCGTATACCAATGTGCAAAAAACAGTTGGATCATCGCGGGGGCATCATACCCGATTATTGAGCTAATTGCGTTTCCACCGCATGAACAAGAATTGCCGATTCCGGCTTAATTGGCGATCTGAACCGGGCCACAATCTTGCCGTTACGCGAAATCAGGAATTTCTCAAAATTCCATTTCACCACGCCGGCAAACCGTGGATCAGTCTTGTGGCCGGTAAGATAATGGTACAAAGCGCACTGGTGCGGTCCCTTCACATCCACCTTGGAAAACATTGGAAACGTTACGCCATAGTGTGAAGTACAAAAGATGCTGATTTGTTTATCCGTTCCCGGTTCCTGGTGGCCAAAATCATTGGACGGGAATCCCAGAATCACAAATCCCTTGGATTTAAAACGTTTATATAGCGCTTCAAGCCCCGCGTATTGCGGCGTAAAGCCGCATTTGCTGGCTGTATTGACCATCAAAATAACCTTGCCCTGATATCGGCTTAAATGAACTTTTCTTCCAGCCAGCGACGGCATGGTAAAAGAAAGCACCGGAGCTGCCGCAGTTTTCATCGCTGCCGCCTGCGCGTTTGCCCGCAGGCCCGCAATACCCGCTGCCGCCAAAATCACCGCCATCAACGCGGTTGCCGCTTGTTTTACCGCGAACTTTTTCATGTTGCTGCTCCAATCAGAACGCCAATTCTCTTTCAGATGATCGATCACGACCAGCCGTGGATATCACACCAGTTTGGGAAACCGATACTCCGCAATATGATGATAATGCTGCCCCGGATGCAGAATAATCGATGGAAAATGGCCATGATGCACCGCATTGGGAAAATGCTGCGTTTCCAGGCACAGCCCTCCATGTTTCTCATACGCGCCGCCAATGCCCGTAACGCTTCCATCCAGAAAATTTCCGGTATAAAGCTGCACGCCCGGCTGAGTTGTCCATACTTCCATGGCCCGGCCCGATGTCGCTTCGGTCAGCCGCGCTGCGGGGTGCAACGGGTCATCCCCGGTCCGCAGGACATAATTGTGATCATACCCACCGGGCACCTGCGCAATTCGAGTGCCAATGGCAGTCGGATGCGTAAAATCCATCGGCGTTTCGTGTACCGAAAGAATTTCACCGGTCGGAATCAGGGACGCATCCACGGGCGTGTAATGATCCGCGTGAATGGTCAGTTCATGATCCAGAATATTGCCGTTACCAGCACCATGAAAATTAAAATAGGCGTGATTGGTAAGATTGACCGGTGTAGGATAATCCGTACGGGCTTCCATAATCAGGCGAATGGTATGATTGTCCGGCATCAGATAGATGGCTTTGAAATCCACCGTGCCGGGATACCCCTCTTCCATGTCCGGGCTGTGATAGGTAAATTCCACCGCCGGCACGCCATTGACTTTTGTCTGCTGAGATTTCCAGACTCTCCGGCCCAGTCCAACCTTGCCGCCATGCAGGCTGTGTCCGCCATTATTGGGATGTAATTGATACTCTTTTTTATTCAACCGAAACCGGGCATTGGCAATACGATTGGCCACACGACCCACCACGCAACCCAACGACGGATGCGCCCCTAAATACGGTCCAAGATTCGCGAACCCCAGCGTTACATCAGCCGTATCACCCTTGCGATCTGGCGTGTGCAATTCTGTTATTGTTGCGCCGTAGGAGCAAACTTTCAGCGTCAGCCCGGCGGGGCTGCTTAGAGTGAAAATGTCCACCGGTTGCGCTTCTTTGGTGTGTCCGAATATTTCATGTGTAATGTTCATGGGCATAATTCTACTCCGCCGCGCCCAACTTGGCTATTGCGCGATGAATTTCCGCTCAGGACGGCACCAATGACCAATTCCGCAGCCCCCGGCGGTTAGCCAAACACACCCTCGCCAACCATCATTTGTAGCTTTGAAGGAGAACCCGCCCCGAATCCGGCGCAATCCATGCCCCAATAGCCGCCCCGGTCCGTTCCGACAACAACTTGCAACGAATTGCAGCCAAAGCACGAAAGCCGCATGGATCATGGGAATCTGCAACCCGATGCGAACATATACACGCATATTTATATGTATATATTTGGCGCGGCAGGACTAGAACACATTGCGGAAAGCCGCGAATTTCCGCCTGTTTCAAAACAAGGCGGCGCACTTTCCGGCGCACTAAATGACAATTCCGCTTCAAAACCGAGTTTGTCCGCGATTGTGGACGTGGTAAAGGGTATGACGGCAGAGCAACGGGCGGAGTTGTTGAAGGCTTTGCAGGGGTAATGGCCGTGTCGCTGCCGGATGTGGTGTCGCCAACGCCGTGACAATCCCCGCCGGTGATGGCGTGGTTAACGGCTCTGCCTTCATTATGTGGGATGATGGTTCATCGCATTCGCTGCGGGGATTGCAAGTTATGATTAGTTCTCCGGTAGTTATGGTTAGTGACGTGGCGAAGAACATTGTCCGCGCGATGAAGAGGAGGATTGCGGTTGATAAGGAAACGCTTGAAAGAGACGAGAACATAGAGAAGGCAATACCATCGTGGGATAAAACGTGGAAGGCTGCGGTACGGGTAGACAAAATAATCCTTACACTGGATGAGGCGAGGCTGGCAATAGCAAAAAACATGCTTACATCGACAAAGACGGAGAACACTTACAATGCTTTGTGTGAGATGCTGATAGCGGGGTCGTGGCCGCAGCACTGGCTCAACGTTATTACATCCGCAACCTGCGATATAAATGGTCGGTATGCCGTGAATGTTGCGCCAGGCCATTACTATGTCTTTGCTGACTTTTACCGTGGCCAGAAGTACTTCAATGACTACTGGTGCATCCCTGTTACTGTGCAGGCCGGACAAACAGTGCGCGTGAATTTGACAAAGGATAACATTCTTTCCGCGCCCCAGTGACTGAAAACTGATCACCCCCCAGGACAAGATTCGCAAAAGCTCGCACGGTTGATTTACCGTAACCTCTCGTCCCCCAGCCGAATCCTGACTGTCAAGTAAATACTTGGTAATTCTATTGAAAATAGGGGATTCTCTGGGCATTTCGTGGGCTTGACAGGCTGGATTATACACGTATCGTGCCGAACTACGACGCTATGCCGCGTTCAATGACGAAAGGGTAAATTATGGGTGTTAAAATGAATGAGCGAATTATACCTGTCGAATTCGTAAGCGCGAAAGAGCTTTCGCGCATGTTGGGCATTTCGCGCACCACTGTTTTTGAACTGGTGAAGCGAAAACAGCTACCAATGCCGGTAAAATTCGGCAAATGCGCCCGATGGAACGTTGCAAACGCAAAGCGAGCCTTAGGCATTTAATGAAAATGGCCCGGCGGCTTGCTCCCGCCTGTATGGCTCGCCGCGGCAACGCGCATTTGTCCTTTGCGTTTTTGCCCGGTGAGCCTGCCACATCGAAAGGACAAACCCATGAACAACATTGAGTTATTCCGAAGTCAATTATTGGGCTGCATCGGACGCCTGGAAGAAATTTCAAAGATAAATTTGTGCGCGGAAGGTTCAGGGACACTTGACGCCGTGGAGGTCTTTTCGCCCTTCTTAATGTTGCAAAAATTAGTGGACGCCATAAACGCCTCGGCGTCGCGGTGTGGTTTTCCCGATGTCTTCCGCCGAGATGGCGCAAATTTAATAATAGATGGTGGCGATGGCAATACCTGGGAAATTCAAGAATTTACGCAGAGCGAGTCATGCGCCCGCGAGAACCTTCGCGTCGTTATTATGGCCCTGAAGGACCGAATTTTGACAGTCGATACTTCAATGGCGATACAGGCTACTCAAGCAGTAAAGCGTGTTTCTGATGAAGAACTTGAGCGAACCGGGCGGCGGTTATTAAAGGCTGAACCCGCTTTGCCCATACGGAAATTTGCTGAGCGTCTAGGCATCGGAAAAACAAAAGCGGCAAAACTTGACTGCTGGATAGAGCATCCGCACAAGAACCGCGGCGGGCGTAGGCCAAGGGCTGTGTGGGAGAAACCGGCCTATCAGGACGGCAAACGGGAAATGGTTTTGGTGGACGCAACTATTGATAACGGAAATACCCTTAGGGAATTGGTTGCAGAACAGGCCGACGATGGGCGACATGAAGCCGTGAAGCCCAACAAAGTGCTAATTGTCCGCCGGACAAAAACGCCATAATTCAAGGACAAAAACACTCGTTAAAGCCGCGAATATTCAACACCTCTCTAATTGTCCTCGTGGACAACGCATTCTTTTGTAGGGCCTACGCGGCCCAGAAAGGAATGTGTATGATAGCCGTCCCGAGACTCATCACGCCCGGCGTTATCGCCACTGAACTGGGCGCGCCATTACATCGTGTACTCCACGTACTGGCGACACGTCGCCACATCCGGCCCCGTGCCAAGGCCGGAACAATACGGCTCTACTCCCAGACAGCCATCGCCCAAGTACGGCACGAACTGCACGCCATCGACGCCCGGCGTGGCGAGGGGGTGGCCCGTGACTGACACATCTACATTAACGCCGCTGTTGGTGTCCGAGCGCGAAGCTGCCCGGCTGCTTGGTGTGTCGCCCAGAACGGTGTTCACGCTTCGGAAGCAGGGCCATCTCAAGGCTGTGAAAATTGGCGCGTCTGTAAGGTATGACGTGCGGGATATTCGGGCATTCATCAATGCCGCGAAGGTGGTGCTAAGTGTTTGAACACCAATTAAAAAGATGTACGCCCCAACACCGGTGCCCTATTTGCGGCAGGAAAAAGTTTTGCTCCTACGCCGTTGATGGAACCATCGTTATTTGCACCAAGGTGAGCGATGGAGCTAAGTGCCACACCCGCAACGATGCGTGGCTACATGTCCTCCGCGAGGCTGATACATGGCGACGCCCGTACGCCCGGACGATCACAATTCAGCCCGCCAACGTACCGTTGGCAGAATTTGCCAGTATGGCCGCACGATGGGCGCAGGCCTTGACGCTAGATCAGCTTGAATGGCTTGCCTGCGATCTTGGAGTACCGCCGCAAAGCCTGACGGCATTTAGAGTGGGGTTTGCCGGTGCGTATCGGGCTTTTTCTTTTCCGATGGTTGACAACATCGGGCGCATCACGGGTATGCGTTTACGCAAACCAGATGGCGTAAAATTTTCGGTTACGGGTGGGCACGAGGGCGTGTTCCGGGCGGTGGACTGGAACAGTTGCCCAGGCAAAATGTTGTACATCGTTGAAGGCGCATCAGACGCCATTGCTCTCCACGGTGTCGGCATCCAGAGCGTCATAGGCCGTCCGTCCTGCACAGGTGGCATATCCATCATCACATCACTGGTACGCGAGCATCGGCCCAAACACATAATCATCATTGCGGACAACGACACGCCGGGCTTCGCTGGTGCGGAGCGGCTGGCCCAAAACCTAATGGCGTATTGCCGTGATGTCCGCATCATTACGCCGCCCGCTGGCATTAAGGATGCTCGTCAATGGATCACCGCTGGGGCGACAGCAGACACGATTCACGCGGCTGCGGATGCCGCACCACGAAAAACAATAATCATCCAAATAAGGACAATTTTATGACTGAAGCACCACTACAAATCACAGTCAAACACGAAACGCCGACGCGATTCTGCGTGACAGCCTCCGTTGGCGATGAGTCTTTCACCGAAGCGTTCCCCTTGATGAAATCGAACGCGCGAAAGAAATTCGCGCGGCAAGTTGCGAAACAATTCCCAGCTATCAAGAGCGCCGAAATTGAGGCGGCGCTCGAAAAAAAGGCTGCGGAGATTGCCACCGCTCCGCCACCGAAGGCGGGGCCCTCCACTGACGAGCTAATGGATGGGATTACTTTCTGGCACAACGCGGATATTGAGCCTTTCTGTAGTTTTGAGATTGACGGCCATGTTGAAAATTGGCCGATCAGCGGAAAGCCTTTCGCGCGGCTGATAAAGGGAAGGTTTTTTAACAAAACTGGGCGCGGAATTAAAGACGAGGAATTCGGCGGATTGCGTTCGGTGGCAGAGGGGAAAGCATGTTTTCAAGGTGAAGAGTTTCCGACAGCAATTAGAATTTGCCGATCAGAAAATGGTGATATTTTCCTCGATTTATGCAATGAAGAATGGCACGTAATCCGCATTACCGCTGAGAAATGGACAATCACAGAGGCCTCCGATTGTCCTATAAAATTTCTGCGGCGGCGAGGGATGCTCCCGCTGCCGTGTCCGGTGGCTGGCGGAAGCCTTAATGATCTACGCACGCTGATAAACGTTCCGGATGACGCGGCACTGATTCTCATCATTGCATGGCTGCTGGGAGCGTTGAAGCCGGATCAGCCGCAGGTTGCCTTATCGTTTACCGGCGAGCAAGGAAGCGCCAAGTCAACGTCGTGCCGGATTCTCCGAAACGTTATTGATCCCAATAAATGCAGTGCGCGACGGCCACCGAAAACTGAAGATGATTTATACATTGCCGCGACTGCTGGCCTCGTCGTTTCATTGGATAATCTATCTGGATTACCGGTGTGGCTTTCGGATTCGTTGTGCAGCCTGGCGACTGGCGGCGGCATAGCAAAGCGACAGTTATTCACAGATGGCGACGAATTCATCCTCGACGCGCGGCGGCCAATACTCTTAAACGGAATTGAAAATATTGTGGAACGTCCTGATCTCATGGATAGGAGTGTATCGCTGCACCTTCCAGCCATTCCAGATGCACAACGAACGGAAGAGGAAAGCGTCTTGCGCCGGTTCGATGATATTCATGCTGGCGTATTAGGCCTTAAACCAGCGTGATTTTTCACTACATGGGTTGATTTTGCGAAAAATGAACTGAAAGGCTTTGCTTTTCGTACTAGTATAGTGTTGTAGACGGCAATACGTATATTATGCAAGGAGGCTTTTCAAGTGAAACGAAAAACCCATCAGAGACTGGCCCGGCACAAGCGTCGCATCCGCGATCGCCTGGCCCGCAGACACTGGGCCAACCAGCCCCAGCCCATGCTCCGGGCGCGCAACGTCCGGTATGAACTGACCGATCGTGACCGTGCCATAACCTGCGGCGGCATCGGGGTGATGCATCTGCTGGCGCATCAGGTCGGCCTGCCGCAGGCAA
>Ga0080006_1190260_pt1 | contig 47377 bp, 46 predicted proteins | sample RS3BMetagenome_FD_69209 | JGI IMG/M metagenome (GOLD analysis project Ga0080006, IMG submission 69209) | Ferric oxide microbial mat and aquatic microbial communities from Rainbow Spring, Yellowstone National Park, USA - RS3B (SPADES... ... | reverse complement strand
CCTCTGCAAAGCTAATATGGGGTGCTTCAATAGATCCAGAGCTTGAGAACAAGGTGAAGGTACTAATAGTGCTAACAGGTGTAAAGAGCCCTTACATACTGGATGGAAAGGCATCACTCACAGACATGAAGAAGGCTGCAAAAATATCATCACTGGATTCAACCATTGACACAATCCAGTGATATTTTAATTTTTTATAAAAAAAATTATAAAAAATTTATTGATATTTTACTTTCTTTGATGCCTTGAAGACAAATTTCTTCTTCTGTGGTACATTTATTACTGCCTTTGTTCTTGGATTCTTTGCCTTCTTTGCTTTCTGAACTTTCCTCATAAATACGCCAAACTGCTTTATTGCCACCTTATCTCCCTTGTTTACCCTATCAATTACCTCTTTAAAAAATGCGTCCAGTACTGCCTTTACATTCTTTTCAGATACATTTGTCTTCTTTGCAATCACTTTTCTCAGCTCTGTAATTCCTACCATATTTGTACACCTCACTGTAGATATCATCAAATTTCTATATAAACTTTGCTTAAAAAATCACCAAAATGCCATGGATGAAGAATCTTTAAAAAAATATTTTGAAATAGATTTTTTAAAAAGAATATTAAGATTTTGCTGAAATTATTTCCTGCACTAACTTTGCTGCAAGCATAGATGTATTTCCATTGTCAAATGGTGGAGAAATCTCAACTATGTCCGCACCAATGATTTTTTTACCTAGTTTTGAAATAATATAAGTTACATCCCATGGTGTTATACCTAAGGGCTCAGGAGTGGCAACTCCTGGTGCAAAGGCGGGATCTATGCCGTCCATGTCTATAGAAAGATAGACGTATCTTTCTTTAATAAAATCTTCAATTTTTTTAAATGCTTTTTCAATTCCACTGGAATGCACTTCCCAGCTTGGAATATGTGAATATTTGCTAAATTCAGGTGATGAGAATTCCTCCAGAGAAACTGACCTTATTCCAATGGATATTACCCTGTCATCTCCTAATATTTCAAACGCTCTTCTCGCCACACAGGCATGGCTATATTTTATCCCTAGATATTCATCCCTAAAATCTGAATGCGCATCTATAAAGAGTATTATTGCATCTCTTTTTTTTATAGATTTTGCAATCCCTGCAGTTATTGAATGCTCCCCACCTAGCATTATTGGGAATTTTCCATCATCAAAAATCATTCCCGAGGTGAATTCCACATCATTTATTACATCCTTCACATCTCCCTGCTCCTCAAGATCCCCCATATCGTGTATCTTTGATATTCGCATATTCTTAGAATGCCAATATACAAATGATTCAAGATTTTTAGAAGCTATCCTGATTGAATTTGGTGCAAACCTAGAACCTGGTCTATAACTTGTGGTCCCATCAAATGGAACACCAAATATTACAAAATAGGAATCCTTATAATCGTACTCGGAGTCTGCAAACTTTAGCAATGATGCCATTTTAGCTCTTCATAATCTTTCTTTTTCCCATAGCCTCCCAGTATTGAACCTCTTGACCTTGCTGAAGAGAACCCTTAAGTTCTTCAGGGATTGGAAGTTCAAATGTTTCAAATGTAGAGGTATCCATAATCTGTGCTGTATCACCTATTATGGATATTATTTGTCCCACCTTTTTATCTATGATGGGGCTCTTTACCTTGTGTTTAACTGGATACACAACACTTCTTTTTTGATTATCAAATACACCTATTGCCACTATTCTAGCCTTTGCCTCTCCATGTTTCCCTGGTTTTGAAGTTGTAAATTCAACTATTCTACAGGGCTCATCATCAATCACTATATAGCTTCCTTCCCTAAGTTCCCTTACTTCAACATCCTTCCATGACATTCTTGACACCTTTTATTTAATTTGAATTTATGTAGAATAATTTATGCCCCCTTATGAATTTTTCGTGATAAAATGGCTATGATTATGTTTTTAGGATTAATACTAATGAAAATTAACAAGGAAAATATTTAGAAAAGATTATTATCCAGAAAAATATTTTTTTAAATATGATAAAAAGAAAGAGTGAAATGACAAAAATGGCAATATTAATTGAAATAATGCATGGGAAGAAAAAGATAAAGGATATTTCAAAATCTGTGAATATTACAATTCAGGGAGTTTCTGAGTATATTAAACTTTTGAAAAAGGAGGGTTATATAGATAAAAATATGAACATCACGATGGATGGTGTTGACTTTGTTTATAAAAAAATGGAGGAGTTGAGGAGTTTTATTACAGAGGTTATGAGTGATATGAAATTTATAACAAATACGGAGGCAATTGCTGGTGAAGAAATAAAAAAGGGTGAAAGGGTAGGCCTTTTTATGGAAAATGGATACATGTATGCATACAAAAGAAAATCAAGTTCAACAGGTCTAGCCACCTATGATGCAATGCCAGGTGAGGACATTAATATAAGTGATCTTGAAGGAATTCTTGATCTATCAATTGGAGATATTACAGTGGTGAGATTACCTTCATCAAAGGATGGAGGATCTAGGGGAGTTGATATTAAAGAATTAAAGAAATTGATAAGGAAAGGAGTAAAAAAGGGTGTAATCGGGTCAGTTGCATATGTAACACTTAAGAAAAATGGAATTGAAATAGATTTTGAGTATGGGGTAGTTAGGGCCGCTCAGGAGGCTGCACATAGAGGTTTTTCTTCAATTATTTTTGTTTCATCGGACCTTTTTAAGTATACAATTGAGGATTTAGAGCGTGAAATACCTGGACTCTCTAAAGTACCCTATAATGTCATAGATCTCAGTAACGGTCATAAAAAATATTGAATTCAGGAACACTCACACCAAAACCATTTTCGACATATCCAACTATCTTGGCCCCTATTCCATTTTTTATGGATATCTCAATAGTCTCCTTTGATTGATCCTCTGGAATTATCAAAGCCATACCCATTCCCATATTGAATGTCTGATACATTTCAAGGGGATCTATATCACCAAGATCTGCAATGTATGTGAATATTCTTTGGGGTTTTATTGGATCATTTATTATAAATAATTTTTTTGATAATCTTATCAGGTTTCTTAATCCACCACCAGTAATATGTGCAATTCCATGTACATCTACATTTTTTATTACATCGAGTACAGTTTTTACATATAATCTTGTTGGTTTAAGGAGTATATTCGAAAGCTTTGAATTACCAATCCTTTCATCATAACTTATATTATTCTCCTTTATAAGTTTCCTTACAAGAGTGAATCCATTTGAATGTAAACCTGAACTTTCAAGCCCAACGATCACGTCATTCCTTCTTATTTTTTTACCTGTTATTTCCTTACCTATACTTACATAGCCTATAGATGTTCCAGAAAGATCCGTTCCATTAACCATGTCTGGCATTACTGCTGTCTCACCACCAACTATTGTCACACCTGCCTCTGCAGCTCCTCTGTTCAAAGATTTTCCGATTTCTCTAGCCTTTTTTATATTGTAATCCCTTATTATTAAATAATCCAAGAATGCAAATGGTTCTGCGCCAACACAAATAGTATCGTTTACATTCATTGCTATTGCATCTATACCTACAGTATCCCATTTCCCTAACTCATCAGCAATAAGCATCTTTGTACCAACGCCGTCTGTATTTAAGGCAAGATAATATTCACCAAACCTAATTAATGAGGAATAATGGCCAATACCTGTACCAAGATTAAATCCCCTTTTCTTATATTTTATTTCCCTGAGGAGATTATTTAGAAAAATATCCTTTTTATCAATATCCACTCCAGCCTCTGCATAAGTCTTCATAAAATCACCCTTAAACAGTGGACCGGCGGGGATTTGAACCCCGGGCCTCCTCCATGCCAAGGAGGCGATCTACCAACTGATCTACCGGCCCCCATTTAAGCAATGCCAATGGTTTTAAATATTTTTCGAATGAATTAAAGGTTAAGTAAAAGTTGTGAAAACAGACAATGTTAAAAAATTAATATTAATATTCGTTATTTTTTGCATTTATTTCAAAAATCACAAAAGTTTTTGTTTTTATACATATTCATTTTAACAAAATGGAGGTAACAAAATGGATGAGACTAAAAGAACACAATGGTACAATGTGAAAAAGAATACCGGAATTGGTTTTGCTGTGGGAGGAATACTTGCGATCTTGGCTACCACAGCTTCGGAAGCTATCTACCCAACCTATAATCCCCGAAACGATGCAATAAGCTATCTTGGTGGTGCAGGGGTTCCAACCGAGATTTTCTGGGACTTTTCCATGGTAGTCGTAGGATGTTTATGGCTGTGGGAAACCTTCAATATCTTCAGGGATAGCCACAGAAAGGTATCGCCGGTATTATTCACACTTACTGGTATCGGATTCTTAATGGTAGGGTTATCCCCTTGGAATCAATTCCCAATAACACACTACATCGGTGCCAATTTTATTTTCCTTTTCGGTTCACTTAGTGCAATATCTGCATCAAGTTTCACGTTGGGGGGTATGGCAAAACTCTCTGTCTTTTCTGGATTCATGTCCCTGACAGCATACATATCGGGATATTTCGGCTCTAATTACATTCTAGGCTCAGGCGGTATAGAGAGAATGATTTTCTACCCAATTTTATTGTGGTCAATAGCCTTCGGAGGATATACCCTAAACACTCAAGAATTGAAGATGATCAAAACCTAAGCCCGTTATCTGATTTATACCACAACCTGACTGTAGCATATCTACAGAATATAATAGGTAATTCCACAGTAATTGAATGAATTTCCTTATTTCAAGGAAGAGATGTACGATAAACTCAATACATTCTTTTTTCACTTATTTTTCTGAATCACGTTCTATATATTTCACCTATATACCTTTAAAAAGTAAAATTTGTGATAAATTTGTGTCTATCAACAGGATGTTATTCTTTTCTGAAGAGCAAGAATACTCTATTATGTGAAAACAGATAAAATTGAAATAATTTAACCGTGGAATATGATGAGGATGGTGTTAAATATAAAATATACTTTATCTTATATAGCATAAATTGGGTAATGAGAAGAGGTAAGTGTAATGAAATGTTTTAAGTATTTATACTCTTAAAATTTCATCAATCTTTAAATGAAAGAATTTTTTAAAGATAAAAAAGGGTTTTTTAAAGAAAATCGTATCTACCAAGGGAACATGCGGGACAATCTTCCTGTCTTTTTAAGGGTATTTTTTCTATTCTTAATTCCCATCCATCATAGTAATAAATTGCACTAAAAAAGGGTTTTTTAAAGAAAATCGTATCTACCAAGGGAACATGCGGGACAATCTTCCTGTCTTTTTAAGGGTATTTTTTCTATTCTTAATTCCCATCCATCATAGTAATAAATTGCACTTTCAACATTTTCCCCAAGGAGAATCCTAAAGGCAAGTGAAACAGCCATAGATGCGATAGCTGATGGTATTGAATTCAATATTCCCCTAGTGTTAGTTGTTTCATATTTTTCGGGTAAATCCCTCATTAAACATCTCAAGCATGCAGTTTTTTTGGGGATAATTGGCATTACATTACCATAGGTGGCCAGAACACCTGAATATATCCAGGGTTTTCCATGCTTTACACACACGTCATTTAACAAAAATCTTGTTTCAAAATTATCAGTTCCATCCATAACTATGTCAACTCTTTTCACATAATCTTCAAGAACATTAGAAGTGAGGTGTCCCTCTAATGGAATTACCCTAGTTTCCGAATTCATTTCTGCGAGTTTTTTCGCTGCCACCTCAACCTTTTTCTTTCCAATATCATTTTCATCATAAAGAAGTTGCCTATGTATGTTTGATATTGAAACATAGTCATAGTCGTTAATATACACTGTTCCTAACCCTGCCCTTACAAGTAATTGTGAGATAAGACCACCTGTTCCACCAATACCAACAACAAGTGCGCTTTTTTTCTTAAGTAATTCCTGTCCTTTTTTACCGAATTTATCAACTAAAATTTGCCTCGAATATCTCTCCATAATTAATCATGGGAAACATATGAAAAAATTTTTCTTGAAAAAGAGAATAGGTGGATTGTGGATCCCAATATATGCATAAAGTGCAGGGGGATAAAACTCCTATGTGGTCTTGATAGATGCCCATATATTGATTACAGCTATCTTATGCCAAAGATATCCAATGAATACAAAGGCACATCCCCACCAGATATATTTGTTGGTCATCACGGATACCCAAAGGTACTTATTACTGCTCTATCCTCCAATGGAGAAGTACCACTTAATCTATTTCCTATGGATCTTGATTCCATACTTAGGTATAGGGGATCACTTTATAGGGTGGGGGAAGTACAAAGGGTTGATAAGGGATCAAAATTAATTGAAAAAATACAGGAGATATCCCTTTCAGAAATTAAACTTGGTATAGATGCGGAATACTACAAGGTGATAGGTGATTTTACTATTGATCACATACACACACCTCTTGGTCCCAGGTTATATGCAAAAAGGATAGATTTAGTTGAAAATCCGATTGTGCCAAATATAGTAGAAAGGGTCTATGGGGATTATGATTTTAAGGCTGATAAGGCAATATATTATCTTTATAAAAACAATCTTCCCTATGAATACTTGAGAAGATTGTTTAGTGCAGGCATATTAGGTTTAAAGGTTGAAAGAAGGATTGTACCTACAAGATGGGCAATTACAGCTGTGGACGATATTATAGGTAAAAAATTGATTGATGAAATTAAACAGAATGAAGATCTGGACTCGCCAATCTATGCTCATGGAAATTATATGTGGAATGATTTTTTCATACTAATAATGCCAGGAGAATGGGGCTTTGAAATGATTGAAAATTGGTATGGAAGAAATTTATTTTCTAGGGAAATGGTAGAAAAGGGTGATTATGAAACATTTTTTGGAAGAAGAGGTTATGCCTCAAATGTTACAGGTGCATATTATGCTGCCAGATTAGGTATACTTGAATATCTAAAGAGCATAGGAAAAAGAGGGAGTGCAATAGTTTATAGAGTAATTGGAATGGAATACAGGATACCCCTTGGGGTATGGATAATAAGGGAGACTGTGAGAGAAGCACTTAGGCATCCTTTTATCCTAAATGGAAAGAATATTAAGGAATTTCATATAATACCCGATGATATAAAATATGTATTCGAAAGTTCAAGGACAATTAAAAGAATTAAGGAGCAAAAGAGGATAGATAATTATGGATGAAAGGAGAGAGATACTTGATTATTTATGGAAAAACGGTATTGTACCTACGCCGGATGAACTGGATAAGATAATAAAAAATGGCGGTATTGAATATGTAAGGGGGAGGATGGAAAAAAGGCGGGAAAAGGTAGATGAAATTGAGATTATAAAAAGCAGGGAGTATTTTGAAGCAACGTCTGGTAAAAGTGATAGTTTCAAGAAACTTTTTCAGGATAGATATGTGAAAATTAAAAAAATTTTACAATCAAGGGTATCTGTTACCTCAGCAGTGGATATTGAGTTTGCTAAATCTCATGAAGGTGAGGTAACAATAATAGCAATGGTGATGGGTGTTAGAGAATCTAAATATGGTTATGTATTGGAACTGGAGGATCTTACAGGATCAATTATAGCATATATTGATCAAAATTTGGGGCAGTTAATACTTCCCGATGACATAATAGCACTTAAGGGGAATTTAAAGAATGGAAAGCTTTATGTTAAAGAGATTACCTATCCAGGGGTAGATAATGCACAAAAAAAAGAAAAGGTTATTGATAGTGAGAATGCAATAGCATTTATTTCTGATACGCACGTTGGTAGCAAAATGTTCATGGAAAGTCAATTCAAAAAATTTCTAGAGTGGCTCAACACAAGTGAAACTGGTAAAAAGGTGAAGTATCTTATAATAAACGGTGATCTTGTGGATGGCATAGGAATTTATCCGGGACAGGAAAGGGATCTTGAGATTGATGATATTTATGAGCAATATTCAAAATTATCCAAGCTTTTTGAAGGTCTTAGGCAGGATATAAGGGTATTTATGATACCAGGAAATCATGACTTGGTAAGAATTGCTGAGCCTCAACCATCTTTATCTAAAGAAATAAGATCCCTTTTTGGTGAAAATTTTCAATTTCTATCAAACCCTGCCTATATATCAATAGAGGGTATTAAGATCCTTCTATATCACGGTATGAGTCTGAATGATCTTATGGATCTTATTAAGGGTATGAAATACGACAATGTTTTAAGGATGATGGAGGAACTTTTAAAAAGAAGGCATCTGGCACCGTTTTATGGGAAGAACGTACCCATAGCTCCTATACCTGAGGACTTTATGGTGATTGAGGAGATCCCTGATATATTTGTTACTGGTCATATTCATGTGCATAGGGCGGGAATCTATCACGGTGTATTGCTTTTAAATGCATCCGCCTGGCAGAGACAGACGGATTATCAAAAAATGCACAATTTTATACCAGATCCCTGTAAGGTAACTTTAAAATTTTTAAATAAACCTGGTTTTACTGTTGTTGATTTCAAATAGTTACAGTAAATTCCATGAGGTCTTTTGCAACCATAGTGTTATGAAATATACTTTTTGCCTCTTCCTCTAGAATTTTAACATCGTTCATTCTGTATCTTGGACTAATGTGTGTTAGGAAAAGATATCTTACATTCGCTCTTTTGGCTATTTCTGCTGCCTGCCTTGAAGAGGAATGACCATATTCATTTGCCTTTTCTTCAAGAGATGAATCCACCGTAGAATCATGTATAAGAACATTTGCATTCCTTGAAAACTCAACCATACAATCACATGGTGAGGTATCACCTGTATACACTATTTTTCTACCTACCCTGATGCCATCTGATATATCATCTATTGTTATTGTTTTTCCATTTTTCTCTAAACTGCCATTTCTAAGTATCTTATCCACCTCCCTGCTGTTTAATGAAAATTTTTCCATAAGCTCCTGGGAAATTCTTTTTCTATCCTTCTCCTTAAAGCAATATGCAAGATTTGTAACAGGATGAACTGTCTTCAAAGTTTTTATTGTATAATCCCCAAAATCTATTTCTTCATCCTCCCCTAAATCCCTAATCCTTATGTTGAATGAGAGGGAATAATAACCAAGTTGTAAAAAATTTGAAACCTGATTTACAGTATCTCTTGGACCATAAATCTCTAGAGGATCTGTTCTTCCATTTAACACCATTGTTTGGATCAAACCCGCAAGTCCAAGGAAATGATCCCCGTGAAAATGGGTAATAAAAATCTTTGCTATTTTCATAAAACTGATGTTTGTCTGCATTATCTGTCTTTGAGTTCCCTCACCAATGTCAAAAAGGATAACATCCCTATCCACCTGAAGGCCTATTGAAGGAAGGCCTCTCTCAACACTTGGCCAGGATCCACTAGTTCCAAAGAAAACAATCTTTACTGTAGATATCATGGACCGCACACTCTTGTGCCCCTAAAATCATCACCTTCTATTGCCTTTTTAAAATTATCTATATCCCTTCCATTTATTACCATAATTTCTATACCACTTCTTTCTGCTATTTTTATTGAAAGAAAATCAAGAACCTGGTTCGGTCCGGCCCCAGAAGAATTTAGATAAAACATACCAAGAAGATCAGCATATCTTATATCCTTTATCAATCGTGCATCCTTATTAACCTTGGGATCCTTATCATAAACACCATCCACTGTTGTTGCATTGATCACCCTTTTCACTCCAAGGAGTTCCGCTGCCAACAATGAAACAGCATCAGTTGTATGCCCAGGCACTGTCCCTCCCATAACCACGTTTCCATTTGTTATCTCCTTAAGATCCTGAGCATATCTTGCATTCTTTATATATGATTTCACTAGAAGTGCGTTTATTCTTGTCGCCATAATACCTATCAAATCAAGATTATATTCACTTTCGCCTCTTTTTCTAGCAATTTCTATATAGTCCCTTGCCAACTTTCCTCCACCAACAACAATAACAAACCTGTATTTATCTATGAGGGAGTTAATCATTTCAGAGAATCCATGAAGAAAATTTTCATCTATTCCCCCGGGGTTTACAAGCGATCCTCCAAGCGAAATAACAACATCTTCCATATTTAAATAGGTGAAGTGTTTTATACATTAAAAAAATTTCGGAAGTGTAAGAAAATGGATACAAAAAATGTTTATGATTTCAAGAGGGCACTTGAGGAACTCTCTAAATACGAAGGTAGAGGTACTGAATTAATTTCACTCTATATTCCTCCAAAAAGACCAATATCGGATGTGATTGCATATCTTAGGGATGAATATTCCACATCTTCAAACATAAAAAGTAAGGGTACAAGAAAAAATGTTATGAGTGCGATAGAATCAATGATGAGCAGGCTCAAGGTATATAAGATGCCCCCAGAAAATGGTCTTGCATTATTTATTGGTCATGTACCAACAAGGGGTGATCAAACTGAGATGGTAACATATATTATTGAACCTCCAGAACCAGTCCAATCATTAATTTACAGATGCGATTCAAAATTCTATCTTGATCCCCTTTATGCCATGCTTGGTGAAAAAGATGTTTATGGTCTCATAGTAATTGATAGAAGCGAGGCCACAATAGGATTTCTGAGGGGTGTAAGGATTGAGGTGGTAAAGAACATTCAGTCGCAGGTTCCTAGCAAACACCATCAGGGTGGTCAATCATCAAGAAGGTTTGAAAGATTAATAGAGCTGGCTGCCCATGAATTTTTTGTAAAAGTAGGAGAGGTGGCAAATGAGGCATTTTTAAATGAAAAAAATTTAAAGGGGATATTGATTGGTGGGCCAGGTTCAACAAAAGAGGTTTTTGCTGAAAAGGATTATCTTCATCATGAGTTAAAAAAGAAGATCATAGACCTTTTTGACACTGGTTATACAGATGAATATGGTCTCAGGGAGCTTGTTGAGAAGGCATCACAAACACTAGAGGACCTTGAAATAGCACAGGAAAAAAGGATAATAAATAAATTTCTTTCAGAAATAAGGAAGAATGAGGGATCACTAGCTGTTTATGGTGAGAACAATGTTATAGAGGCATTGAAAAACGCACAAGTGGACACTTTGATAATTTCGGAGGCATTAAGAAAATATAAGGTAATTTGGGAATGTCCAAATTGTAAATTAAGAAAGGAGGAGGTTGTTACAGGAAATATACCCGAAAAAATTTGCGATAAATGCAATATACCTATGAATATAGTGGAAAAAGTGGATATAATTGATGAGTATTATAGGCTTGCTGAGCAATCCAATGCAAAGGTATTCCTTGTATCGGATGAAAGCGAGGAAGGAAAGCTATTTTTGAAGGGATTTGGCGGTATAGGTGCAATATTAAGATATAGAAAAAAAGAATGAAATTATTTTAAATCAAGAACCACAACATCCTTCACAGATTTCATGCCTTTAAAGGGGAGAATAAGTCTCCCCTGTGCATCTGTTTCAAAGTTAACATTTGGCAAATCTTCTGAAGGCACTACTAAAAGATGCTGTACATTCCCGGTATCTGTTTCTATGACCAGGTTATCAATTGTGCCAAGAATCAATCCGTCTGAGGTCATTACTGTCTTCCCTCTCAATTCTGTTACGAATTTTTTCATTAATTCACCTCCAGATCACCTGAAATATTGGAGTTCCTCTTTTCTTGTCGGAGCTCTGGAAATCATGTTACCTATTGCATTATAGTATTTTATACTTTCTTCTGTCATTGATGGCGGAATTTTCTCAAGTGCCTTTTCAAAGTGTCTCATTGATACCTTTTCTGCATTTTCCCTTATTGCAAACATACCAGCTTCCCTGCATACATTTTCTATGTCTGCCCCAACATAATTCTCCATTTTCTCTGCTAACTTGTTTAGATCCACATCACTGTCAAGAGGCATGTTTCTTGTATGAACCTTGAGTATTTTCAGTCTGGCCTCCTTATCGGGTACTGGTATGTAAATCATCCTGTCAAATCTTCCAGGTCTTAAGAGTGCAGGATCAATTATATCTGGCCTGTTTGTGGAAGCAATTACCACGACACCTTCCATGTTTTCAATACCGTCCATGGATGTTAATAGTTGGTTAACTATTCTTTCAGTAACCCCCGAATCTGCATGGGATCCTCTTCTGGGTGCAATTGCATCAATCTCATCCAGGAAAACTACCGCAGGTGAACTCTGCTTAGCCTTTTTAAATATTTCCCTTATTGCCTTTTCTGACTCTCCTACCCATTTGCTCAGAACTTCAGGTCCTTTAATACTGATGAAATTCATCTCGCTTTCTGTAGCTACTGCCTTTGCAAGAAGAGTCTTTCCTGTTCCAGGAGGACCATAGAGAAGTATACCCCTTGGCGGTCTTATTCCCATCTTTTTGAATTTTTCAGGTTGCTTTATAGGCATTTCCACTGCCTCAATAAGCTCCTGCTTAACATTTTCTAAACCACCAATATCATCCCATCTAACATTTGGAACCTCTATAAGTACCCCCCTTAATATGCTAGGTTCAATCTCTTTCAAAGCCTCCTTGAAATCTTCCCTTTTGACCACCATTTTCTGTAACATTTCAACAGGAATTGGTTTATCAAGATCAATTTCAGGAAGATATCTTCTCAGGGCATGCATAGCAGCCTCCCTAGCCAGTGCTGCAAGATCTGCTCCAACAAATCCATGGGTCATGGATGCAAGTTCATCAAGGAACTTGTATTTTTCTTCATCAGTCATCTCTAAAGGCATTAACCTTGTATGTATTTGAAGTATCTCCAATCTTCCTTGTTTGTCAGGAATGCCTATCTCAATCTCCCTATCAAACCTTCCAGGTCTTCTCAGTGCAGGATCTATAGAATCAACGAGATTTGTAGCGCCTATTACTATTACCTGCCCTCTTTCTTTAAGACCATCCATTAAAGTGAGTAGCTGGGCAACCACCCTTCTTTCCACTTCTCCTTGAACTTCTGCCCTCTTTGGTGCTATTGAATCGAGTTCATCAATGAATATTATTGAAGGAGCGTTTTTCTCAGCCTCATCAAATTTATCCCTAAGGAATTTTTCACTTTCACCATAATATTTGCTCATAATTTCAGGACCATTGATTAGATAAAAATTAGCACCGGATTCATTTGCCACAGCCTTAGCTATTAATGTTTTACCTGTGCCAGGAGGGCCATAGAGCAGAACACCCTTGGGCGGTTTTATTCCAAGCCTTTCAAATAACTCAGGGTGTTTTAGGGGCAATTCTATCATTTCCCTTACCTTTTGGAGTTCCTCCTTAAGTCCACCTATATCCTCATATGTAACCCTTCCAGTTTCAGATACGTATTCTTCAACAGGTTCTTCCTTTACAACTATGTCTGTATTTTCTTTTATTACTAGAACACCCTTCGGTTGTGCCCTTACCACCTTGAATTTTAATCCAGTTCTTCCAATTAAAGTAAGGCCCGGAATTATTAGAATATCACCTTCCATTATTGGTCTATTAAGCAATGCCCTTCTTACGAATTCTTCTATGCCTTCTCCTAGCCTGAGCCTTTGATCCTTTTCAATAAGAGGCGCAAATGTTACAGATTTTGCAGGCTGATATGTTGCCTTGGCAACGATTACCTTGTCTCCAAGAGTTACACCAGCATTTCTTCTAATATCACCATCTATCCTGATGATTCCCTTTCCCTCATCCTCCACCGGTACCCTGTAAACCTTTGCAGCAGTAGTTTTTTTGCTAACCACTCCAGTTATTGTTATGATTTCACCCACTTCAATTCCAAGCTCCTCCCTTGCCTGTGAATCAATCCTAGCCCTCCCCAGACCAACATCCATCTGGGGTGCCTCGTGTACCCTTAGAATAATTTCCTTCTTTTCCATACTAATCACCTTCTAGTTATCAACTTTTGGTTAATATTTACTAGTATTTAAACTTTTTCAATCTCTCTTAACCTTTTTACCATTTTTATTGCACTATGAACAGCCTCTCTAGCCTTTTCAATCCTTTCCTGTGCCTGTAATCTAGTTTCTCCATGTCCGCTTATTCCAAGGGCCACAGGTTTTCCATATTCAACCTGTAAATCTTCAATTTTTCTTGCTGCATTTTGCATTATTACTTCATCATGCTCCGTCTCTCCTTCTATGACAGCACCCAATGTTACCACAGCATCTATCTCCTTTTCCTCTAAAAGCCTTTTAACACCAAGTGGTATTTCAAAAGTACCTGGGACTAAAAGTATCCTTGAAACCTCTGCCCCTAGAAATTCAGCCTCCATCTTTGCTCTTTCAAGCATCATCATTGTTATATCAAAGTTATATTCTGAAGCCACTATACCAAGCCTAATCCTTTCCATTTTTTCACCTCCTTTATTAACCATCAATATTCACCCCTAATAGGTCCTACATCCTCAAACCCCTGCCTCAATCCCTTTCCCGCTCTCTTTTGAAGATATTCCTGATTGAAAAGTAAATAATAAGCATTTTCTGCGTGTTCCCTAGACCTTCTGTCAGAAAGCCACGCCAACTCCTTTTCATCCTTGGCCTCATCCTCATGTACAAATACTACCAAAACATGTTTACCTACCATAATTTGAACCTGTATTAAACCAAGGGCTGCTTCATGAGCAGACATTTTATCTATTTCCTTGGGCCCAGGCATACCTAATGCAATTACTAAATCACAGTTATATTTATCAAAAAGTATCTTGCTTGCCACAGGAAGATCCTTTATACCTGGTACTGTATATCTAACAATTTTAAATCCTGTACCCATGCTTTTCAACTGTTCTATTGCGGACTTTGCCATATCATATCTGGCAAATGTTGTATCTGCAATTCCAATTACCTTCATTTCTTTACCACCTCCTTCTCCTGCTTCTCAATTTCCTTTTGGAAAGAATAAGCTGCAATAATCTTCCCTATTATTTTTCTTGTGCCATTTAGATCAGAACCTGAATATTTTGAAATTCTCACAACTTTTACGTTCATACCCCTCTTTTTACATTCTTCTTCTATATATTTTTCATCAAAAACTTGATCATACCCTAACGCTATTATGTCTGGTTTTACCTCCTCTACTGTTCTAAAAATATCATCTTCATGACCAAGTATTGCCCTGTCCACAGGTTTGAGGGATGATACCATCCTCAAACGAACCTCCTCATTCATGATTGGCTGGTGTTTCAATTTTTTAGCTGTAGTATCCCGGGCCACTACTACTATCAATTCATCACCTAGCTTCTTTGCCTCTTCCAAAAAGAATATATGACCTGGATGAAGAATATCGAAGACTCCTGATGCCATTACTCTGACCAATTTTCCCACCATTCCACTATTTCATTTCCCTCTATAAATGGATAATTATGTACTGTTGCATAATTTTTTGCTTTTTCATAGGATAGTGAATATCCATCATCCCCTAACATTTCAACTATAGTAGCTGATGGAATTAGCCCAGTCATGATCATCAGGGCAGTGGATAATTCTGTATGCCCTCTCCTATTTTTTAAAAGCCCCTTAGATGCAATTAAAAGATGAACATGTCCAGGGGATCTGAAATTTTTTCCAAATTCATCCCTTAATAAATCATCTTCCATTGAATCTGCCCTTGAGACAAGATAGGAAAATTCCTTAATTGTTAATGCCCTGTCCCTGTCAGGTATTCCAGTAAAAGTTTTCCTATGATTGATTGTTACTGAGAATGCAGATTTTTCATCATATGGAATATCATTTGGATAAAGTTTTTTGAATATTTCAAGCCCACTCATTTTAAAAATTTCTACCAGGTATTTAAGTCCAAGTTTTTCAGCCGTTTCATTTGTAAGTGTGGTACATATAAGTCCACCACCCTCTTTTCTCATCATCCTTATGTGTTCGTATGTAATGAACTGGGAAGGTATTACAATATCAGTCTCCCCCTCCCTATTCTCACCATCAAATATCAAAACAGGGGATCCCTTTCTAATTTTTTCTTTAAATTCAATCATAATGACTGTTATTTAGTTCAATTAATTAAATTTTAGTATTAACCTAATTTTGAGTAATGTTTCCAACAAGTTTAGGGCCATTTTTATCTATTACCCTATATTTAAATCCATGCTCTTTAATATAATCATATTCATGCCCTGCATCTGAAGAATATATTGCAAGAAACACGAGTCTTTCATTTCCAGTATTTATTGATCTATGGGCGTAGTCTGGTTCTACATTTATTAAGGAACCCCTGAACATATTGAATGTTTTTGTATTGCCTGCCCTGTTTTGAAGAATTAAAATTCCATTTCCTTGAAAAACAAGGTAAATTTCTGCAGCGGATTTTGAGTGAAAATGACCCTTGGTGAAATAATATTCTTCACCAACTTTTCCAGGTTCCAATACTGTTATGGCATATGAAAGTGCTCCAGGTTGTTCATATTTCATTTCATAGACAGTATAAATAAGGGGATTTTCCTTTGAAATTATTTCATTTACGCTCTTTTTATCAAAAAAATAATCAGCTAGATCACTCAGGTATTTTTTCTGAACAGAAGTGTAGTACTTAATTTCTCCACCTATTAGGTCTATTATGTTTATGTCAGAATCTCCCATAATAATATGATATTTCAATTTAATATAAAATTTTTTTATTTAAATTTGAAATTTTTATAATTTAAAATTAATAAATAAATAAAATATTAATTAAATATATATAATGAATTTTAGCAATAAAAAATAATTGGGCAGAATTTTCTTGATAACATTAAAAAAAGGTATTAATGTAACTATCTCAATAAATTATATCTTTGTTTTTCATTATCAGTAATTTAAATTTCTACAGAATATAAGAAAAATGTTGATAAGATCATTGAATACAAAAGACATATTATACTGTGAGTTATTTTAGAGAGTAACTAAATTTCTCTGATTACTATGTCCATAATTTTTTACTCTTTCAATCATTTGGTTTAGAAGTATAGAAAATGTTCTTTCTATTTTCCATCTTATATCTAACGCCCCGGCTGGGATTTGAACCCAGGTCATGGGTTCGACAGACCCATATGATAGACCACTACACCACCGGGGCTATTTTAACCAAAAATTAACTGATTATTTAAAGATTTCATCATAAAAATGTTTTTAATCATGGGGATAATTTGGTTATCTATGAAAATCGTAAGCGGTTCAAGCTCTTTAATGCTTTCAACTAGGCTTTCAGAAGTAACGGGTTTTCAGATGGTTCATAGAGAAATAAAAAGATTCCCCGATGGTGAATGCTATGTTAGGATACATGAGAACCTTGATAACCAAGAAGTAATTCTAATTCAGAATACACATCCAGATTGGAATATTATTGAATATCTTCTCCTAGTGGATGCTATAAGGCAATACAATGTTAAAAGGTTAATAACAGTGGTACCATATTTCGGGTATGGAAGACAGGACAAAAGATTTAATGAAGGTGAACCAATAAGTGCGAAAATTATGGCTGAACATTTATCAGAGAATGTGGATAAAATTATAACAATCAATTTACATAATTCCGAAATAATTAAATGGTTCAAAACTGAGGCGATTGAAATAAAGGCTGAGATAGAACTTGCAAAATATTTTGAGAAATTTAAACCAGATCTCATTATTTCTCCTGACAAGGGTTCAATAGAAAGGGCAAAATTTATTTCTGGAATACTTGGGATTCCATTTCATTCTTTCCAAAAAAGGAGGATAGATAGTGAAAGGGTAGAGATTGAAACTGGAGACATAGATGTCAAGAATAAAACAGTAGCAATTGTAGATGATGTTATTTCCACAGGGGGTACAATTGCAACAGCGGCTGCCCTCTTAAAGTCTAAGGGTGCATCTAAGGTGATAGTTGGTTGCGTTCATGGCCTTTTTGTTGGAAATGCCCTTCAAAAAATGCAAATGAATGTAGACATATTGTTCTCAACTGATACAGTGGAAAATGAAAAGAGTTTAGTTACGGTCTCTCACCTGATTAGTGAATACTTGAAATGAAAGATTTTTATCATAATATCAATTATGGTTTTGAAAAGGGTGTTTTGTAATGAAATTAAAAATGTGTGAAGCGCACGGGCCTTTCAGGGGAGAGAAATGCCCTATATGCGGTTCTGAAGGAAAGCTTATATTAAATGATTGGGAGCTTGAGGCCCTAAGTAAGATAATTACTGGAATACTCAGGCATTTTCCTGAAAAATTTAATGTTAAATTGGATGAGCATGGGTGGGCAAGTATATCGGATATATCACTTGGAATAAGGAATAAAGAAAGGAAGTTCAGATGGTTAAAGGATTATCATGTTGAATATTTTATCCTGACAGATCCTAAGGGAAGGTTTCAAATGGATCCTGACAAAAAACTTGTAAGGGCAGTTTATGGGCATTCCATTGATGTGGATCTTACTGATCTGCCTAGGGATAATATACCTCCAAAACTTTATTATTCCATTTCAAAGGAAGAAGAGGAATTTATAAATGAAATTGGTATAAAGGCAGGAGAAAGAAGATGGGTACACCTTTCAAAGACATATGATGAAGCATATATAGCAGGTCTACATAGAACAGATGAACCAATAGTGCTTGAAATTAATGCAGCAGAGGCAATGAACAATGGTATAGAATTCTTTAGGGCAACGAAGACAATATATATAACAAAGGAAATACCCCCAAAGTTCATAAAGAAGGCAAGGAAAAGAAAGGTGGAAATACCTGAGGAAGAGCTTAAGGAAATAGAATTAGAAAAAAAGAGGAAAGAAGAAAAAGAAAAAAGGAGAAGGGAAAGAGAAGAAAATATTGAGGAGGGCCGGTAGATCAGCTGGTAGATCGCCACACTTGCAATGTGGAGGCCCGGGGTTCAAATCCCCGCCGGTCCATCTATTTTAATTTCCAGCATTCCAATTTCATATAATTCTCTTCCATTGAAAAATAATTTATAAGGGAATATTTCCACGCCTTTTTTAAATGCCATTTTTAGAATTTCCGAAAATTTTGGATCAGCAGAGTAATTTGGCATAAAGTAGTTGGCATCTCTGAATACAAGGAATAGTATACCTGCACCTAGGCCACCTTCCTTTATTTTAATAAGATCTTCAACGTGCTCTCTACCCCTTGATGTTGGTGCGTCAGGGAATTTTGCGATCTTTCCCTCGACCAATGTACATCCCTTCACCTCAAGGTAGTAATCAATCCCTTCAAGATTTAATAAAAAATCAAGTCTTTTACCCATATATGGTACCTCCCTTTTCTTAATTTTAAAATTTTTTCCCAGAAAACCGCCTAATATTAGATTTTCAGCAATTTTGTTATGGTATTTTGAATTAATCAAAACTAATTCATCTTCAATTTTTACGTAGATAATTTCGCAATTAAGCCCTGTATTTTTCTTAATAGCATATACCGGATACCCTGGTATTAACAATTCATTTAATCTCCCAGGATCATGTAGGTGGCATATTTTTCCCTCTTCCGTCTCAACAACAAATCTGTTCAATCTCTTTTTATAATGGTATTCTTCAAATTTACCCTCTATCTCAAAAACCTTATTCATATAATTTTACATGGAAAAAATATTAAAAATACTTTACATTGGTTAAAATTAAATAATCACATATATTTCATCAATTAATGGGCATTTTTAGGAACTATTTGGAACTGGGTAAAATTAAAGAAAGTTTATTGCTAGTTTTTGGGGGTGCAGCAGGAGGTGCACTTGTTCATAACACCTTCAATTTTCTTTATTTCTATTCTCTTTTATTCCTTTTTTTTGCAGTAATGGGTACAAATTCTATAACAAACTATATAGATATGGACATAGATAGAATTATGGAAAGGACAAGAAACAGACCTTTACCGAGCGGTAGAATAAAACCACCAGAAAAGGCCATCTATTTTGGTATAGTCTTAATATTGGTAGGAATTTCCGGGTTCCTTTATTATTCTCTTTTTTATTCTGTAATCTGGATCTTGTTGGGAATATTATTTGATCCAATTTTATATAATTATCTTACCAAAAGAAGGACACCTTGGAATATTGTAATAGGATCTTTTGCGGGTGGTGCTCCTGTTATGGTGGTCTGGTCAGCCTTGTCAAAACAATTTTTATCAATTGAAGCTATATTGTTAATGTTTACAATAGTAATATGGACACCAATACACATATGGAGTCTATCAATAAGGTACAAGGAAGATTATGAAAAGGCTGGAATACCCATGTTGCCAGTTGTAAAAGGTATAAGATTTACGATACTTGTTATAGCATTTTCTTCAATTCTCTTGATGGTGATATCTTCAATACTTTCAATCTTATTATCATTTTACCTTTTTTTATTTATAATGTTTCTGAATATTTTTATGATATATATGGTATTGAAGCTTTTTTCAAGACCTGATGAAAAAACATCCTTCATAGTTTTCAAGATAAGTTCTCCTTACCTGGCCATGCTTTTTCTAGCCATAGTACTATGGGCCATTTTTTAGTTTTTTGGAATAAGAAAGGTATAAATACTAAATATAATTTGATCCTTAAGGTGATTTAAATGGGATTAATTAGTGAAGAAGATAAAAAATATCTTACAGAGGAATTCGAGAAAAATATGAAGGAAGAGGTGAAGCTATATATATTTACTGTAAAAGATAATTCCTGCAGGTATTGTAAGGAAACTGTGGAAATTTCAAAGGAGCTAGCTTCACTCTCAGACCTTATTGAGGTAAAGGAATTTGACCTTTCAAGCGAAGAGGCAAAGAAGATGGGTATAGAACACGCACCTACAACAGTTGTTACAGACGGAGATAAATATGGATCCAGAATAAGATACGTGGGCATCCCTGCAGGCTATGAATTTTCGAGCCTTGTGGAAGATATTATGAGTGTTTCAAAAAGGAAGGTAGATTTTGACTCACATGTAAAAGAACATCTGGATGAAATTGACAAGCCGATAAGGATTCAGGTATTTGTTACACCAACTTGCCCATATTGCCCTAGGGCAGTTAGGGTAGCGCACAAATTTGCACAGTATAACAATAACATCACGGGTGAAATGATTGAGGCTATAGAATTTCCTGACTGGGCAGATAAGTTTGGAGTGTCGAGCGTACCTCATATTGTAATAAACGAGGACGTTCAATTTGTGGGGGCATATCCAGAAGAGAATTTCATCGAATTTGTAATGGAAGCCTATAATAAATCTAAATAGAGAAAAATTTTTCTTTTACCATTAATTTAAATTATTTATGCTTGGTTTAGTTAGGAAAAGGAGCGGTGATTACGTTCTTTATAGTCGTGAAAAAATAATTTCAGCTGTTAAAAAGGCACTTAAAGAAACAGGTGAAGTCGAAGATATAGAAAGAGTATCAGAAAACATTGGAGAGATTGTAGAGAAAAAGTTGCTGAAAAAATTTGAGAGGGAAATTCCAGGGGTAGAGGATATTCAAGATATTGTTGAAGAAACACTAATGGAAAGTGGGTTGATAAAAACTGCAAAAGCATATATTTTATACAGGCAGAAAAGAAAAGAAATTAGAGAAATAAAATACCTTTTTGGAATCAAGGATGATCTTAAACTTACAATAAATGGGGTGAAGGTACTTGAGGCAAGGTATCTTCTAAGGGATGAAAATGGAAAAATAATAGAGACCCCAAGGGAGATGTTCTGGAGGGTGGCAAGATACGTTGCTCTTGTTGAAATACTATATATAGATGAGGTTTTTGATATAAATAAAAAACAGAAAGAAAAGGATATATTTTCAGTGTATACACCAAAAAGGACCCAGATTTCACCATATGAAATGGAAATGTTAAAGCGCGCTTATTCCTGGCTGAATAGGGAAAAATGTATGAAGGTATCATTTGATGAACTTTTAAAAATACTCGATGAAAAATGGGATTATGTTGAAGACTATGCAAAGAAATTTTATGAAATAATGGTAAACCTTGAATTTGTACCAAATTCACCAACATTAATGAATGCAAATACGATCCTTGGGCAATTATCTGCCTGCTTTGTAATACCAATTGAAGATTCAATAGAAAGTATCTATGATGCATTAAAATACACCGCACTAATTCATAAGTCAGGGGGTGGGACTGGATTTTCATTTTCAAAATTAAGACCACAAGGGGATATGGTAGGTTCCACAAAGGGAGTTGCATCAGGACCAGTTTCCTTCATGCAGATTTTTGATGTTTCTACGGATGTTATAAAGCAGGGAGGAAAGAGAAGAGGAGCAAACATGGGCATATTAAAGGTGGACCACCCTGATATAGTTCAATTTATAAATGCTAAGGGGTTTGAAGGTAAATTTAAGAATTTTAACCTTAGTGTAGCCATTACCGATAGTTTCATGAATGCCCTTGAAAATGATGAAAGTATAAAACTAATAAATCCAAGGACCAGAGAGGCAGTAGGAGAAATACCTGCAAGGCAGATATGGAACCTAATAACATCCCAGGCTTGGAAAACAGGAGATCCAGGTGTTATATTCATAGATGAAATTAATAGGCATAACCCAACACCTCTTCTTGGAGATATTGAAGCTACAAATCCCTGTGGTGAACAACCATTATTACCATACGAATCATGCAATCTAGGATCGATAAATCTAAGTAAGTTTGTTGAAAATGGTGCAGTTAACTGGGATAAATTGAGAAAGGTGATAAGAATCGCAGTTCGTTTTCTTGATGATGTAATAGATGCCAATAAATATCCATTACCTCAAATTGAATATATGACAAAACAAACCAGAAAGATTGGACTGGGGGTAATGGGTTTTGCAGAGATGCTTATAAAGCTTGGAATACCATATGCATCCAATGAAGCCCTAGAAATTGGTGAAAAGGTAATGGAGTTTATTGAAAAGGTTAGCCACGAAGAGAGTTCAAATATAGCAAACACAAAGGGAGTCTTCCTAGCATGGGAAAACTCAAAGTGGTTTGATAAAGGTATAAAAATGAGGAATGCTACTACAACAACAATAGCCCCTACAGGCTCAATATCAATAATTGCAGGTACTTCATCCGGGATTGAACCATTATTTGCCCTTGTTTACATAAGGCAGATTTTAGAAAATACAGAGATGCTAGAGGTAAATCAGCTTTTTGAAGAAGAATTAAAAAAGAGAGGTCTTTATTCAGATTCACTTATGAGGGAGGTAGCTCGCAGGGGATCATTACAGGATCTGGATCTTCCATCGGAATTAAAAAGGCTATTCCTCACAGCACATGATATTGATTTCAGATGGCATGTTCTGATGCAGGCAGTATTTCAAAGACATACAGATAATGCAGTCAGTAAAACCATAAATATGAGGAATGATGCTACAATGGAGGAGGTTGAAAAGGCCTATATGCTTGCATATAAATTAAGATGCAAAGGTATAACAATATACAGAGATAGGAGTAAGAGGGAGCAAGTTTTATATAAGGGTGGAGAAAAGGAAATAGAGGAATTGATATCAAAGCATATAAAATATAAAAAGGAAGAGATAACACAATCAAAAATATTTGGTGATCAGTAGAATTTAAATATACTCTTGTCATGATTATTAAAAAGCGGGGTGGGGTAGCCAGGAAATCCCGACGGGCTCATAACCCGTAGATCGGTGGTTCAAATCCACCCCCCGCTACTCATCAATTGCTTCAAATCCATGGTCCTTTATAAGTACAGTTCTTTTTACCCTGAATCCATATTTCCCTTTAATATAAATACCCGGGGAGAATATGAAAATACTATTTCTTTCAAGTTTATCATTACTCCCAGGATATATATATGGAGAAGAAAATCCCCCTGCAGGATAACCCGTATAGTGTGGATATGAAAAATTCCTTTTTCCAAGATATTCCCTTGATACCATATCTATCTCATTGCAACTTTTACCCTGGAAAAAATGACGAGAAGAAAATTCAAAAACGCCATTATAAAAATTCCAGAGATCCTTAAGATCATCATTGAAATCTGTAAATATTACTCTTGAGATTGAAATCTCATATCCTTTATAAAGGGCTCCCATATCAACAAGTATTACATCGCCCTTTTCCACCACCTTATCCCCTGTCCTTCCAAGAGGTACAGAGGTTCTAGGTCCTGCTGATATAACAGTGGGAAAAATAAAATCATCAAATCCTTTTTTTAACAATCTGTAATCAATCTCTGCCCTTATTTCATTTTCCTTCTCACCTATAGAAATGTTGGAAATAAAGTCATTAAAGGACTCCACCATTTTTTTTATACCCTCTCTAATTATAGGTATTTCATCATCAAATGGTTTTTTGAATGCAGGTGAAGGATCGAGGAAATCCGTTTTTATACCGTTTAATTTTTCATGCATCGAAAAAATTTTTTCATTTCTAGTAAATTTAATTAATTCTGAGTCAGGATCCATTGTAACAATATATTTTTCATTTTCTAAAGATGAATCATCCTGCGCTTCATGTACTATGAAAAAGACATCACCATCCTTTAAAATCATATATGTAAAACTTCTAGATTTTGTTATTTTTGTGACAAACTTATCATTTGGTAAAAAAATAAACATCTTTTCACCTAGAAATAAATTAAGCAATCTTCTTCTCATTTCCATATGATTCATAATTATTTACCTCCAATCAAAGCAAAGTAATTTTTAATCTGATATTTAATTATATTTTACTCTTATTTCCTTCTTAAGATAAAAAATATTTAAAAATAAACTTTTCTAGAAAAATCATATCAATAAAAATTTTGAATAATATGTAAAAATTCTATTTATTTTGATATTTTTTGAATGAAATGAATTTTTTTGTTAATAGATATTTTTAAAAATTCATCTCTACTTATGGTAATTTATCAAAAAATTTTATATAGATGTAAAATCATGCTGACAATTGTCAGACATATGGATGAAGGTGATCTTAATGGGATGGGATATGTTATTAAATGAGGCAATGGAATTCAATTCCAGATTCTCCTCTTCAGAAACCAAAATACTTGTTGCAGGAGTAGGTGGTGCTGGGTGTAATACTGTAAATACATTAAGCGCACTTAACCTTAAAGGAGTCGATCTTTTAGCGATAAATACTGATAGGATATCCTTAGAAAGATCAGGTGCAAACAAAAAATTATTGCTTGGAAAGAGGTTTGTAAATGGACAATCAACAAGTGGAAATATTGAGTTAGGGGAGCTAATAGCAGAGTCTTCAATTCAAGAAATTAACCAGATGCTAGAAGGTTATGATATAATATTTGTTCTAGCGGGGTTAGGAGGAGGGAGTGGCGGTGGTATTGGCCCTGTAGTTGCTCAGCAGGCAAAAAGAAATAAAAAGTCTCTAGTGGTCTCTATAGTAACATTACCATTCAAAGCAGAAGGGAAAAGGAAAATGGATATTGCTAAACTTTCACTTGAAAAATTTTATCAAAATTCAAATACGGTTATAGTTCTTGAAAATGATAGATTATTAAATATTGTTCCAAATTTGCCTTTGGAAAAGGCATTTAAGATAATGGATTATCTTGTAAGTGACATTATTCATAATATATCAGAGGCAATCAATAAACCCTCAATGATACATATTGATTTTGCTGATCTTATGAAAATAATGAAAAATGGAGGTACATCAACAGTAATGTATGGAGAAGGTGAAATCAACAGTATACCGGAACTCGTTAGTGATACCCTTAAAAATAAATTTTACAATGTTGACCATACCACAGCAGAAGGAGCACTAATTAATATAGTTACAGGGCCACACATGAGTCTTTCAATGATGAATGAGCTTGTTGAAAGACTTACTGAGGGGATGGATGAAGATTCGGAGAAAAAGGTGGGTATAAGGATAGAAGAAGACCTTTCTACAAAGGTAAGAGTAACTGCAATATTTACTAATGTGAAATATCTTGGAATGACTAGGGAAGTTTCCCTTGTGAAGGAGGAGGCATTTTCTGACATTGATTCAGTATTTCCTTAAGAATACCCATAAGTATATGATATTCCCATTTAGTGATGCCCGATCTACCTAATAATCTCTTTATCATTCTGTATGAATTTTTTTTCTTGTGATTTGGATAGAGTGTACTATCCACAATCTTAACAATAGTTTGGTAGAGACGATCTAGATCCTCCCTTTCTGCGAGCTTTTTCTCCTGGGAAATCCCCCTGTTCTTAAAAATCTCGTAAAAAATTATAGCTGCTGCATGTGTTATATTCATAACAGGATACTTTTCACTTGTTTCTATGTGTAAAAACAAGTCCATTTTCTCCAGTTCATCATTTAAAAGACCTATATCTTCTCTTCCAAATACTATAGCAACGTTTCCCTCAAATTCCGAAATAAACTTCCCTATTTCTTGTGGGCTTTTTGGTATTCTGAGGAAGTGTTTTTCAGATAATGTTGAAATTCCGCTAGTTCCTATTACTAAATTCATATTTTTTATCGCATCATCGAGCGAATTAACAATTTTAGCATTTTTAAGTATATCGTCGGCATGCATTGCATATCTATAGGCTTCCTCATCTATTGGAACCTGGGGATTTACAATAATAAGATTTTCAATGTCAAAATTTTTCATTACTCTAGCGAGTGCGCCTATGTTTCCTTGATATTTAGGGGAAACAAATATTACATATATTTTAAGCATAAAAATAAGATATCATTCATTATTAAAATTTTTTATTTTATTAGCCTAGTAGAAATCCTTTTTAAAAAATGATTTATTATTTTATTTATTTTGTGAGTGTTGCATAACAAAAATTTCATAATTAAATCCTTCCTGGAATTGATTCTATTGATCGAGCTAATCAAATACCAAGATTTATTTAAATTAATGTACCTTTTCTATTAATTCCATCTGTAATCCCTCAATTTTCATAGAAATCCTTATATTTATGTCTTAAATATTATTGTTGTAATGCTTGCACTTAAATCCATCAATTAGACCAATGAAGGACTAAAAGGGCCATCAATTGAAGCAATGATCCAGTCAAAAGATGGGGAGCAGATGATGGTAAGTAGGATCCTTAGATAGGATTTCTACAAAGCCATTTTATTAATTTGTGTAAATTAAAAAAAAATAAAATATTGAAATACAATCTAATTATCATGAACGACTATAGTCAATATACATTAAAATGGAAAAGTGGCCAAATAACAACTACTCAGTATACGTTATATGCAATTCAGATTGCTGTGGTAATACTTCTTTCTTGGTTAGGAGTGGTGGCAACTCCTGTTGTGGGGCCAGGCATTGGATTTCTCTACTGGGCTTATCCCTTTTTTATAGTTTTTACATGGTGGTGGGGCCTTTGGGGTGTTTTGTCTGCATTTATTGGGTGTTTCATAGGTGCAGGTCTTTTGACAGGTCTTCCGCTCATACCTTCCCTTGCATTCAGTGTCGGTGATTTAGTTCCTGCACTCTTAGTTTTACTTTTATACAGGGGTTATTTAAGAAAAATAGGTGTTGATCCACTTGGAAGGGACATATTAAAAAATAAAAAAGCTCTCTTCTGGTTTGTTTTCTGGGTAATGGGAATAACAAATATAATAGGAGGTCTATGGGGAGTTTGGGTACTTGTTTGGCTTGGTTTTGTTCCCGCAAATGCATACTGGCTAGGCTCAGCTCTTTGGATAATAGGTGATGCTATAGTCCTAATAATAGCTCCATTTCTTTCAAGAGCCCTCACACCCATTGTTGAAAGATATGGTCTTATATCAAAAGGACTTATATCTTAAAAGTGGTCTAATGAATAAAAGAGAGAACAGGATGGGTGAAAAAAGATACGTAAAAACCATTCTTTTTAATGCTAAGGCAGATTCTTTCTTTGTTAATTTACATCCATTTACAAAATTTGCTATTTTTCTTTTTCTTTCTATAGCTGTTATTATAGCAATGACAAAACCTTATCCTGACCTTTTATTTTCCTTTTTTATTATGATAGCAGTTGTTTATTTTCTAATTGAATCACGAACAATAAAATACCTTGTTAAAAGTTATCTAGTGTTAATAATTATAGCACTTTTTGTCCTATTGATATGGTGGCTTGTTTTTAATCAAGTTGGTGTTCATGTTATCATTTCATTTTCGATTTTCGGGGCTGTCTTAAAAATAACAAAGGAATCTTTATACATAGGTCTCGCAAAGGTATTTGGATACGGAGCTATGGCCCTTTTGACACTTCTGATTCTTATGACCACTAGGGATATTGAAATTGTAAATGCACTTAACCAATTAGGTATTTCTTTTAAAAAGACCTTCTTTATATCACTTATATTTAGGAGTCTCAACATAATGGCAGAAGATCTTGAATCTATCAGGCATGCTCAATTTGCAAGGGGTGGAAAAACAAATAAGAAAAATCCATTTTTAAAAGCAAAGGAGTTTTTGGCATTATCTGTACCCATAACAGCACTTATGATAAAAAGGGCTGTAGAAATGGGACAGGCGCTTGAGGCAAGGGGTTTTTCTAAAGCAGGTAAGCTTTCTCAACCTGTGGTAAAGAAAAACATTGGATTACTAGATTATTCTTTTCTAACAATATCAATTCTCTTACTTTATATTTCTATAACAATGAACATAACCCAGGTTCTAGGTGGTGTACAATGGCTGAACCTGTTATAGAGATTAGGAATTTATACTGGAAATATCCAAATATATCTGAAAAATCAACTTTATTTAAGATAGAGAATCTGAACCTGAAAATATTTAGAAATGAGTTTTTTGGTATTACAGGGGCGACAGGTTCAGGAAAATCCACAATATGCCAGATCATAGCCGGCCTCATACCTCATCAAATAAAATTACCAGAGGATAAATTGACAGAGTATTTTCGCGGTGAAGTGTATGTTCTAGGTGAACTTGTTTCGGCCTTAGAAAAAAAAGAAAATTCCTATATGATTATAGGAAAGGGCTCGATGGCCCCCGAGGTAGGACTGGTAATGCAGGACCCTGAAAGTCAGTTTCTTACAATGAGTGCACTGTCCGAAATAACTCTTGGATTGCAAATAATTGGTCTTCCAAAAGAAGAAATTATGAGGAGAGTAAAGGAATCATTAAGTATAGTTGGTCTTGATGATCTTTATCCTATACTGGATAAATTACACCCCTCTGAACTTTCTGGAGGGCAGAAGCAAAGGCTTATTATAGCAAGTTTTATTGCAATGAGACCAAAAATATTAATTTTGGATGAACCCACTTCAGATCTTGACTCTGCAGGGAAAATTGAGATAATAGAAGCAATTGCAAATCTAAAAAAGATAGGAGATATTACAGTTATACTTGTAGAGCATGATCCAGAAATACTGAAAAGATTTACAGACAGAGTTGCGGTACTATCGGAGGGAAATATAATTGCAATAGATTCTCCAGAAAATATATTTTCAAATAAGGATCTAAGGAAATATGTGGAAGTATCTGAGCTTGAAAGCATAATAGAGAGTGATGAGGATTTTCTTAAAAAGATTGATGCAGATGCGGCAAGAAGCTTTAAGCCAAAGAGAAATGAAATAAACTTAGGTGAAGTGGCAATTGAAGTAAAAGATCTTTTTTATGAGTATCCAGATGGTGCTCTAGCTTTGAATGGTATCGATATGAATATTAAAAAGGGGGAATTTGTAGCTCTCATTGGACAAAATGGATCGGGTAAAAGTACTTTTTCAAAGGTTATTTCTGGTTATTTAACTGGATGGAAAGGGATGGTGAAAATCCTAGGGGAAGATATATCAAATAAAAGGATAAGAGAGAGAATACCTGCAATCGTGGGATATGTATTTCAAAATCCGGATCATCAGATATTCAATAGGAGGGTTGATTCAGAAATAGAATATGGTCTATGGAATATAGGAATAAAAGAAGAAGAGATTAAAAAAAGGGTGGATGAAACACTTGCAAGGGTGGGATTATTAAGGAAAAGGGATGAAGATCCCTTATTTCTTAGCAGGGGAGAAAAGAGGAGACTTGCTCTTGCAAGTGTTATAGCTATGAAACCACAAATACTTATTGTAGACGAGCCAACCACTGGACAGGATTACAGAATGTCTAAAGAAATTATGGAAATATTGATGGAAATGAACAGGGAAGGTTCTACAATTATAGTAATTACCCACGATATGAGGCTTGTTGCCGAATATTGCAGAAGAGTAATAGTAATGAAAAGGGGAAAAATAATATTTGATGGAAAACCTGAAAATCTATTTGAGAATGAGGAATTATTGAAGGAATCGTCCTTAATAGCTCCTAGGGAGGTTCAACTCTCCAAAAAACTTAAAGAGACTGGAATAATGCAAGATCTTCTCCTTAGTGCTAGAGAATGGTTAGAGTTCCTAAAATTTGAAAATGAGAAAAAAAGATATGTTCTATTGACCTTTGAGGCAATGAAAAAACATTCTAAAAACCTTTCCAGAGAAATAATATCTAAGGCAGGTAAACCTGATGCCATAGTTTACATAGAAAGGGGAGGGATGGTGATAGGTAGACTTATGAGCGATTATCTTGGTGTCAAGGATCTTTATGGCATAAAGGCCTCATATTATACAGAAGATGGCATTCCAAGTACACATGTTAGTGTAGGAGAGATTTCAATTAACATACCGATTAATAATTATATACTTCTTGTTGATGACATTGCCGATACTGGTAAAACAATAGAAGCGGTAATGGAAAAGCTCAAAAAAATTACACAAAATATTAAGGTCTGCACCATTGCCTATAAACCACATTCTTCAATAAAGCCAGATTTCTACTCATATATTGTAGATAATGATACTTGGGTTGTTTTTGAATATGAGGAACAGGAAACAAGAAGATCATTTGAAAAAAGGAACAATGAAATAGGCCTAAAATTCATAGAAGAAAAATTTGGAAGGTGAAAGTATAAATAAGATTAATTAATTATTAAAATTATGGCGGATTTAAAAAAAGAGATTAAATCATGGCTTACATCAGGGACAGACACTAAAGAAGATGTACTCGATCTTGTTTGGAGCATTAAGGAGGAGGGTAATGTAATTATAGCAGAGCATCCCAAGATACCATTCATTTTATACATTTCAATTGGAGAGAAATTTATTAGATTAATTGTTAGTACCGGTATGGATACAGCACTTCTTGAGCCACAGCAAAGGCTTGATATATATAGGAAATTACTTATTCTGAATGATAAGATAGATCTTGTTAAGTTTGTTATATCTGGAGTGGATGAAGAGATTATGTTAAAGGTAGATCTTGACGTAACTACATTAGGTAAAGATGAATTTAGGGATGCCATAACAGGCATTGTTGCCTCACTTTATCTTATGGTGAAAGAATTCCAGCTTGAAGAGGAATTCAATAGAAGGATAACAGAAAGAATAATCTCAATGGTAAGGGAAAAGATGAATGAGGGTGCAAGCACATCAGACCTCCTTACATTCTTGACTAAAAAGGTTGGCTTGGACTCAACAACAGCTCAAAAAATAATAGATGAAATTACAAAAAAGAATGAATATCAGCCTGAATATCAGTGATCTTATATGGATGATAAAGAGATTGAAAAATATGTGGAAGATCTTTACAAGGAACTTGATGGAAAAATTAGTAAAGAGGAATTAAGAAAGATATTCAATATTTGGCTTTCTTATAATTATTCACCAGAAAAGGTAAAAGAAAAAATTTTACAGAAATATAAGCCAGGTAGAATCCTAAAAATAGGTGAAATTAAGGAAGAGATGAAGAATATAAATACAGTAGGAAAAATTCTTACAATAAAATTGACAGAAAAAGATGGAAGAAGAACATATTCTGGCATAATTGGTGATGAAACAGGGACAATACCATTTACAACTTCAAGAGAAATGCCATTTAAAAAAGGGGATGTGGTTAGAATCACAAATGGATATTCAGGATATTTTAAAGATAAACTAAGATTATATATTCAGCAGAATTCAGGTGTTGAAAAATTGGATAATTATAAAATAGAAAGGGTACAGACAGTGCCTTCAAAATATACGATAGATAAAATAGAAGGTAAATCAAGAAACATAGAAACAAAAATGCGTATTTTATATGCAGAAGAAAGGGAGACAAATGGAAAAAAGAGGGTTTCAGGTATTGCTGGGGATAATACAGGAACTATACCATTTACAGCCTGGAACAAGAAACTTGAGGAAGGAAAAAGTTATATTGTGAAGGGCGCCTATGCCAGAGAGTTTAAAGGCAAGATCTATTTGACAATTGATGAAAATACAGAGATACTAGAATTGAATGAGGATGTTCCAGTAAATGAAAAAATAATCACACTTCAGGAGGCTATAAAATCTGGTATCGCAACAGGATGGTTTGAAGGTATATTTCTTGAGGTTAGCGATGACAGTGGCTTAATAGCAAGATGTCCAGTCTGCAGAAAGATACTCAAGGGAACAGAATGCCCGGAACATGGTAAGGTAACCCCTATTAATGATGTTATTGGAAAGGCAACATTTGATGATGGAACTGCCTCTGGGAAGGTGATATTTTTAAGGAATGAAATGGAATCGATACTTCAGAAAAATTTTGAAGAAATCTTAAAAATGGTGGTCTCTACACCGGGTATACCAGTTATAAAAGAGGAACTTGAAAAAAGGATATTATTAAAACCATACCGTATTCTTGGTAAACTGTCTGTAAAGGATCAAAATTTCTTTAATATAACCATATTTGAAATAAAACCAATAGGAAATAAGGAGCTTTCAGAGCTTAAGGAAAGACTAATGGGGATGGTATGATGGCTAGGGAACCGGCCTGGAGGATATTTGCTTTTGAATTCAATGATAGTATGTTTGTTCCAAAAACAGGGCAGGAAAAGGAAACAAATTATATATTAACAAGAATGGGAGCAAAGATAAACAGAGTATTGATTTCGGGTATTATTGAAAATAAAAATATAATAAATGAAAACACCTTTATTACTGGTATAGTAAATGATAGAACTGGCACATTTCATATTTCTGCAGACAAAAATTATTCGCCCTTAAAGGTATGGTCATATCTTTTTTCAATTGAGCCACCCGTCAGAGTATTGCTTGTTGGTAAGGTAAGATCATATGGGGAATCAAAAAACCTTGATATCAGGGTGGAAAACATAACCGAATGCGACTCATTTATTGAAGATTATTGGAGATTATCTGCAGCTATAAATCTAGTTGAAAGGATAAAGATAATGAAATTGGCTCTATCCGAGGAAAAGGATAAGCTTTTAAACATGGGATATTCTGAGGAATCTTTAAATAGTATATTCGCAGCAATTGAAAATTTCAAGGATACAAAAATAGATGCATACCTAAAAACAATAAAGGAAATGTTTGGAATTTCACAGGAGGAAAAGAACCCTGAAGACGTTATTCTACAATTAATTGAAAGTCTTGATTTTGATGGAAAAGGTGCAAGATATGAGGATGTTGTAGAAAATGCACTCAAGGAAGGCTTCGAAAGGACAAGGGTTGATGAGATCATAGATTCATTGTTAGAAAGGGGACTTATATACGAGCCATCGGTAAACATCTTTAAAAAGCTATAGAGATCTAATATCCCCTACCCTTCCCAGTTCCATCAAACCAATTCTGTCATCTATGCCTATAGCCTGAAAATCGTCGATTTTTTCATCAATCAGTAAAGGGGAAAGAATCTCACCATTCAGAATGTCAGAGCCTGATGAATAAAGGCTAGGTGATGGAAGAACCAAAATTTTATCGTTAAAAATATATGAGGGGATTGTAATAATACCTCCAGAGAAATCTCTTATCTTTATGGATGGATGTTCGTGACCCATAATAAGGAATCCATCATAGTCAATTTTTTTATCTCCATGTGCAAAGACATATTTTCCTATCTTAATGTATTTGTGCAATGGTATATTGTATTTCAATAGTATGTTCTTTAAATAATTATCATGGTTCCCTCTTATAACAATAAGCTCAGCCCTTTCCTTTATATAATTGATTATTTCAATAATCTCATTCCATTCCTGTCTCATATTCCTGGAGAACTCGTGTTTAAAATCACCATCTATCAAAATCTTCTCCGGTTTCAAATTATTAAAAATAGTTTCTAGGATTTTTAATATTCTCAATTTTTGAAGCTTCGGGAGTAAAAGACCCTTCTGGGCCATCACCTCTTCATATCCAATGTGCAGATCACTCAAAACTGCAATTCCATAATCTTCTATGTAAGCACAATAATATTTTGTTAACATAATTCCATCAATTGACTTTTTTTCCACAAAAATAAAAATATTTTTTACTATTAAAAGTTAACATGAAAACATGGAAATGAAAGATATTGGTGAAAGAAAGATCATAGATTCACTCATGGAGATGTTCAGTACAATAGTGGAAGATGATTCATTCTATTTCAATAAGGATGATACATACATACTAGTTACAACTGATACAATAACTAAAAAAACACATATACCAGAAAAAGTGGACCCCCAAAAAGCTGGATATTTTTTTGGTGCATTAAACTTGAGTGACATAGCTGCAATGGGCGGGATTCCTAGATATTTCCTCTCAGCGTATTCAGTTTCAAGGGAGTTTAATTGGGAATATTTTTTAGGGTTTAACAAAGGTTTAAAGTCATGCCTAGAGAGGCATTCAACAAAGCTCGTTGGCGGTGATATGAAGGAGGGATATGATTTTACTGCTACAGGTATAGTAATAGGAGAGGTTGAGTCAAACAGGATTATGAAAAGGATAAATTTCAAACCAGGTCAAGTAGTGGCTGTCACAAATAGTTTGGGTTATAACGCAGCGGGATATTTCTTATGGAAGAATGGAGAGGAAAAAGGTGCAGAAATTATGCTTGACATAGAACCAAGGATAGGGGAGGGAAGGTATTTATCATATTTAGGTGTAAATGCCGCAATGGATCTTTCCGATGGTTTATTTTCTTCAATCTACCAAATTAAAAAACAGACAGGAACAGGATTCAAAATAAAAATGGAAAGTATTCCTGTACATCCATTAGCATTGGAGGTGGCCAAAAAATATTCAATACCAATTAAGGAGATAGCTTTAAATTTTGGTGGAGAATATGAATTAATGTTTTCCGTAGACTATGAAAAATGGGAAAATGTTAAAACTTCTATGGAAAGGGAGGGATTTATTGTAACAAAGATAGGAGAAACATGGAAAGGTGAAAATACAATATTATATGGAGAAAAAGAGGTGATAATAAATGAAAGAGGATACGAACATTTTTCGAAAGGCACTTTTCTACAAGGTAGAAGGGAATAGGTTAAGATGCTACCTATGTCCTCATAATTGTATAATAGAGAATGGAAAATATGGAATCTGTGGTGTCAGGAAAAATATAGATGGTGAACTTTATTCCGCGGTTTATGGAAGAGTAAGCTCAATGGCTATGGATCCAATTGAAAAAAAACCTCTTTTTCATTTTCATCCTGGATCCTGGATTTTCTCGATAAGTACTATTGGATGCAACCTTAAATGTAAACATTGCCAGAACTGGGAGATCAGTCAGGCATCGATAAATTCAATGAAAATTCCCTATTATTCCCCCGAAGAGATAGTTGCAATTGCAATGGAGGAGGGATCACAGGGGATAGCATTTACTTATAATGAGCCAACAATATGGTATGAGTATACATTAGATGTAGGAAAGATATCAAAATCAAAGGGTATGTACAACGTTTATGTTACCAATGGATATATAAATGAGGAGCCATTAAGAGAGATATCAAGATATTTGGACGCAATGAACATTGATGTTAAGGGATTTACAGATGAATTTTATAGAAAGATTACAGGTGGAAGACTTCAGCCTGTTCTCGATACAGTTAAGCTCGCACACTCTCTTGGCATACATATTGAGCTTACCTATCTAATAATTCCTACCTTAAATGATTCTGAAAAGGAGATTAGGGATTTTTCAAAATGGGTATTCGAAACACTGGGTAGGGATGGAATTGTCCATTTCTCTAGATTTCATCCAGATTATATGCTAAGAAATTTGCCTGAAACACCTGCAAAAACACTCCATAGGGCATATGAGATAGCAAGGGAGGAGGGTTTAAATTATGTATATCTAGGTAACCTGTGGGAAGAGAAGTATGAAACAACATATTGTCCCAAATGTGGTGCACCGTTGATAAAAAGATCAGGGTATAATGTAAGAATTGAAAATCTAACAGATGATGGAAGATGTTCAAAATGTGGTGAAAAGATAAAGATCATTATATAATTTCAGTAATTTCTGAAAATGAGACTGAATAACCTGCTACGTGAAATATTGCCTTAATTACACTTTTTCCATCTTCTTGGCCTTCATAGTCATATACAAAAATCTGATTCCTTTTTTTCTTTATCCTGAAGGAACCAATAATATTATTCCTTCTAAATATAACAAATTTTCCAGGTTTTACGTCCTTTTTTATTTCAGGAAGTAAATATCTATAAAGAAGATCCTTTGGATCTAGAATAAAATCATAATTTACCTTAATATTTTTTATATTTTCTACCTCATCCCTAGGAACTAGGAATAGTTCATCTCCGAAAAATACGTTAACTAGGTTATAATCTCTTGTTAGATAGGATAATGAATCCAAAATCTCCCTTTTACTAATTAAACCCCCAGTAATATTTACAACCCTGTTAACATTTATTGCGCCAAATGCTTTTATGAGTCTCTCCATATATAACTTAATTCCTGTCTCATGATCATAGTTTTTATCTATAAACAATAGATCATCCTTTGGCCCTTCGGCAAGAAAGTTATATTTAAAGAGTCTGTCAATTATATCCATTGTCTTTTCTTTTCCAAGGGGTGATTCCTCAATTATGTATTCCCTTTTAACAAATCCCCTTCCCCTTACCATATTTATTATTGTCTCATGATACCTGTCTGGGACGAATCCCTTTATCGCCTGAAATATTTGAATATTCTTGATTGATGCATATGTAGGTATATCCGGTATACCCCTGGTTAAATATAGCATATTACTTCTTTTTAATCTTTCAGGAGAGATATAATGCCAGCATCTTATTAAGGCTTCTATCTCAGATCTTATGCCAAGATGAAGTAAATCAACATCAATAGGTGTTTTCTTCCTTGTTTCCACATCTATACCCTGTTTATAAAATAAATACTTTAGGAGTTGCTCTTTGGAAAAGGTCTTTGAGATTATATTACCATAAACATAGTACTTCCCAGAGCGCCTGAATTTTAAACTTTTAAGCATTGTTTTATCCTCATCACTTAATTCATTTTTAAATTCAATTATAATATTATTGCCAAAATAATTTTTATTTTTAATTATATACTCTAGAATTTTTTCCTTATTACCATTTATTTCAACGATAAATGAATGGTCCCCCCTTGTTTCTATATAGGCTGCACCCTCAATGAATCCATCCTTAATTAGGAAATAATTGAAATCTTGGCCATATTCCTGGAGAATTTCATTCCTGTAGGGTAAAAGAAATGGATCATTTGAATCAAGTAATAATTCCTTTTCCTCCTCTTTTGTAACCTCATATCTTCCATAATATCTTTCTCCCATTACATCAATACTACTTAATTTTTCAATAATAGGAATAATTGTTTCAGGATCAATCCCTGTTATAATTGATATCTCCTTCAATGAAATAGGACCCAGATAATTAATAATCATTTGAAGGAAAGTCTCTATGTTACCCTCTTCAACATTTATATACGATAATTTTTCCCCAGGATTATTTTCCTCATTTTCCACAAAATCCCTTTGAAGGAAAAGATTTTTTTCAAGAACTCCTAGGTTTTTGAAAACCTCCTTTTGTGTTAAGTTCAACTCCCTTGAAAGTTCCTCTGGATCTATACCCTCCCTCGCCTTTACCTTCTCCAAAAATATTCTGATTTCATTCATATTTTCAATTTTTTTATATTTGAAAATTTTACCATTATCAATTTGAGTAAATATAAATCTATCATTTAAAAATCTACCGTAGATGATGTTCTTCTCTTTTCTTAATTTTTCCCAATAATCTAAAGAAAAATTTTTTGTTCTTATAAATGCTTGATATGGGGACATTAAAAATATATATGAATTAAATAATTCTTCAATGTTATCTTTTATTTTAGTGAGTTTATGGAACCTATATCTTTTTATATCTTCCCTGGTTGTTACATTGCCACCCATTAGATTTCTAAGATCAACATTAAGCATATATTGCTCCTCATATCCAGGTAAAAAGAAACCCTTGCCTATTTCCCCTTCATTTATTAATTCAGAAATAATATCCTTTAATTCATCCTCACCAATATTTAAATAAAAGGAAATTTCCGAAAGTGTCAAGGGACCAAAGTAATTGAGAATCTTTTTTATAATGAATTTTGCAGATGCCTTTTTATCAATCCTTTTCACTTCCCTTAAAGACCAGATTATTTCATCCCCCAAAAGTTCTTTCCTTGATATCATATATGCCCTTTCAAGGTTTCTTATTAAATCTATAAACTCATCCCTCTTTGAACCTAAAATCTTCTGTACCTCGGTGGAAGTTTTATTTTTAAATGCATCTAATATTTTTTTATCCACATTAAACTCTCTGCCATATATTGTATAATAGTAATCGAGATAGTCTGGAATTGTAAAAACAGGTCTGTCAGTGTAAGCTGAGACTATCATTCCCTCTTTTAAAAGCTCTATTGCTAACCTCCTTGTCTCTTCAAATGGAAGTTCAGAGTGTGAATATATATTCACACCTCTCTGGGAAAGTATATCAGCAGATCCTACTTCCTTTATGAACTCTAATATGTCTTCTTTATTCTTTATTTTAAATTTGGAATTGAAATACATTTTTATATTTTCAGGTGTAAATAAATAATTGAACTCTGTAGGCATTACCTTCCTTAGTATTTTCATATGTATTTCCTTTAATAATGAGTATCTGTCCTCCATAAGTACTATATCAGATATACTTGATAATATAACTCCATTTGAGAATATGGAGGGATCAGTACTGTAATCCTTTATTTTAACACCTATTTCATCATTCTCTATCTTTTTAACTATTTCAAGCGCGTGTGGCACATCCATAACAATATTAAAAATTTCATTATATGTTTCTTCCAATACTGGAAAGTTGGGAATATCGGAAAGCATCTCAAGAAGCTTATCACTCTTAAGTTGTTGTCTGGTGACAGATATATCGGCACCCTTGTATTTTTTTAGTATCATGAATGACCTTGTAGCACAATGCCTGAATCTTTGTTTAAACAACTCTGTGTTTTTAATCGCATTCTTGAGATCCTTTTCAAAATTTTTTGAATTAACAAAACTTAGTATCAAATTAAGATCTATCCTTTTGTTAGTGGTAATCATAAACGCATCGTCAGTAACTGTAATTCTTGTATTTGTTAAGAATCTGTTTGCTATGTTATGTGCAATTACCCTTGAAAGTGCATCGTTTACCCTCCTGCCATAGGGGAAATGAAATATAATATTATGCATACCCGAGGGGTCTATATATCCCTCTATAAGAACAAAATCATCCTTTGGTACGAAATCAACAATCTGTTCTTTTATATACTTATAAATGCTTAAAGCTCCAGCCCTATCCAGGTAATACTCGTTCATGAGAAATCCCACTACATCCTCATTTTTTCTTATCATATCCTCAATCTTTTTCCTGAATTTTCCTACCTCAATGCTAAGATCAAAACTTCTGGGTAACATTTCTCCGGCCCATGATGGAACAGTTGGTCTTTTACCCTCCGCCCTTCTCACATAGACCTTTGATCCCCTCAACCTTATAAATTCATATGTTCTCGATCCAAGAACAAATATATCCCCCTGTCTAAGTCTTTCAACAAACTTTTCACTAAGGTCACCAATTGGAACATTATTCTCATCTATTACAATAAAGTCCGCCTCCTCAGGTATTGTACCCATGTTCATAAAATATATCATCCTAGTGGATTTTTTCTTACCAAATTTTCCCTCATTCTCATCGTACCATATTTTAGAATAAAATTTTTCTCCATATGTTTTTCCTGAAAGGTAATCAATTACTTCAAGAAATTTCTCATAGGGTAAATCGTGGTAACAATATGATCTCTTGATAAGAGAATAGGCATCCTTTATGTCCCATACCTCCTCTAGGCTCATTCCTACAATTACCTGTGAAAGTACATCAAGGGAATTCTTAGGAACGAAAACGCGATCTATAAAATTATCGTAGACAGATTTTGTAAGAACAGTACATTCTATTAGATCATCCATATCAAAAACTATCATTCTTCCCTTAGATACTCTGTTGAATGCATGTCCTGAACGGCCTATTCTCTGCAAACCCTTTGCAATGCTCTTAGGGGATCCAATTTGTACAACTATATCGATATAACCAATATCTATTCCAAGCTCTAAACTTGTTGAAGAGATCACACATTTAAGCTCTCCTTTTTTTAACATCTCCTCAACTTTGAACCTAATACTTTTACCCAGTGATGAATGATGTGCCTCAAGACTCTTAATCCCCCTTTCCCTTAGCTTAAATGCTACATGTTCAGTTCCGCTTCTAGTGTTTGTAAAAATTAAGGTAGTTCTATGAGAATTTATTATATCAACTAGGATATCATACATCTTTTCGTTAGCAATTTCAAAGGGTGTATGAACAAGATCCGGAACAGGTGTTATAACCTTAAGGTCAAGTTCTTTTTTTGCCTCCACCTCAGCTATATAAATGTCCCTTAAATCTCCATTATCGTTATATCCCGCAACAAATTTTGCCATTTCTTCTATTGGAGATTGTGTAGCGGATAGCCCTATCCTTACCAATGGACCAGAAAGCCTCTCCAACCTTTCAAGGTTTAGAGAAAGCATTACACCTCTCTTATTAGAAGAAAGTTCATGTGTTTCATCAATAATTACATATTTTACTCCCTTAAATTTTTCCCTGAATTTCATTGAGGATAGAACAAGAGCAAGTGATTCTGGGGTTGTTATGAAAATATGTGGAGGGTTTTTTAGCATTTTTTGTCTTTGACTCTGAGATGTATCACCTGATCTCACTGCCACCGTAATCTTTGGTATATCCATACCTCTTTCTTTTGCAATCTCTTTTATTTCTGCCAGTGGTTCCTCCAGGTTTCTATGTATATCATTTGCAAGGGCTTTTAGAGGGGAGACATAAACACAATATACCCTATTCTCAAGATTTCCTGATTTAGCCAGTAAAAAGAGTTCATTTATTATAGAAAGAAATCCTGTCAATGTTTTTCCAGATCCTGTTGGAGCCGATACCAAAACATTTTTACCATTATGTATATAGGGAATCGCATATGCTTGAGGTTCAGTTAATGTGGAAAATTTTCTCTCAAACCATTCCCTAATAATTGGATCGAATAATCCCAATACCTGATCCTTTGTAAATTTACTATCTATTCTATGTATCATCCCAATACGCCTGCAGAATCGTAAGGTAAAGTTTTACTTCATATTTAATTTTTTTCCAAAAATTTTAAAAAACTCATTTTAAAACATTATTTTATTTATTTAAAAATATATTTTTATAAACAAAATATTAAAAAAATTATTTATACTTAGAAAGAAGGGATGAAACCTTAATAAGAGGTATTAATTCTAAATTTTCCTTGGCCAGATTTTCCTTTGCACCTTCCTCCCTATCTACTACCACAATCACTTTTTTTACAATTGCTCCGTGATCTCTCAATATTTTTGCTGCCCTTATTACCGATCCCCCTGTTGTAATTACATCCTCCACTAGAATTATTTCTTCATTCTTTTGTATATCTCCCTCCACAAGATCCTTTGTTCCATGTTCTTTACTCTCTTTTCTAACTATTACATAAGGTCTCATTGTTTCAAGCGCCAATGCTACTGCTATTGGAACTGAACCTAATTCTATACCAGAGATCTTTTCGTTGCCAATATATTTGGCCATAGCTTCCGCGATCTTTTTTAATATAAATGGGTTTGTAACTGCCTTTTTTATACTTATGTAATAATTACTCCTCCTTCCTGAGGCAAGTGTAAAATCTCCAAACATAACGGCACCGGATTTTATGATGAGATCTTCAAGATCCATAATTGTTAAATTGATTCATATATAATAAATTTTTAAAAATGCTCCGGCCGGGATTTGAACCCGGGTCGTCGGCTTTCTTCGTTTTCTTTAAACTCGAAAGGCCGAAATGCTTGACCGGTCTACACCACCGGAGCTAAAAAGATGAATGATGAAAACTATAAAATATTTTTCAGTGAATTGGCCACCAAACCTTAAGTAGCTCTATAATTATTCCACCAATTATAGCAATATATATCACAAGCTTTGGATCAAGTTTTGGACCCTTAGATTTCTCCTCCTCAAAATATCTTATTAAACCTGCAGCGGATTGAAAGCCAACATTTTTTCCCTGATCAGCCATACCTAGAATGTTTATATAGAATCAATATTTAATCTTTTTTACACCAGAATAAACCCGGCGAAAATATTATATTTAATTATTGTATGTACCGCAATTGCACCAGCATGGAGACACGATTATGACAGAGGTTCTGGATGAACTGGAAGAAAAATACGCAAAGAAAAAAAGGGAATTGGATTTACATAAGGCAGAAAGGGAAAGATTTGATAAAGAGGCGGATGAGTGGGCGCAAAAAAGGGATGAACTTAATCAAAAAACAAGAGAAATGTTTAAGGAGGCAAAGGAACTTAAAGATAAAAGGGATGAACTAAATAAACTGGTTCAGGAATTGAAGAAACAAAAGGATGAAATAAAATCACAATATTTGAAAGCTCAAGAAGAATTAAAGGAAATAAGAAAAAAGGTAATTTTTTCAAGGCAAGATAGGCCGTCAATTTCACAATTGAAAAAAAGGCTTAAGGATCTGGAGACAAAACAGGAGACAAAAGTTCTTACAAAGGAAAAAGAAGCAGAAATTGTAGAAGAAATTCATAATCTTTATCAGGAGATTGAAAGATTAAAAAAAGAAGAAGAAGAGATGGTTAAAAATAATCAGGAATATATGGAGAAAAAGTCAGAGGTTTTAGCCTTAAAACTAAAGCTTGATGAAATTTCGAAAAAGATAGAGGAAGTTGTTAATGAGGCACAGGTGTACCATGATAAGGCGATGGAACTATATGATAAAGCACAGGAAATTCGAAAAAGCGCTGATGAAGCCCATCAGAACTATATAACGGCTGTTCAAAAGGCTAGGGAAGAAGATAATATTGTTCATGATATTTTAAGAGAACTTAAGAACTTTGAGAAAATAATAACGGGTCTAAAGGCAAAACAGAGTGCAACAAAGAGATATGAAAAAGAAACAGAGTTGAAAAAGATGGCCGATGAAATATACAAGAAGTTTATGAAGGGGGAGCCATTAACTACAGAGGATATTTTGATTTTACAGAAGGCAGGTTTACTTTAATAATTTTAATGCAGAAAATCGTAATATTTATATAGTAAAATTTAGATTTATAAGTATGTCATGGAAGGGCATAGCAAATAAATGGAAAATTCTACCAATTTTTATAGCAACTATCTTGGTTTTAACTGCTTTCCTTGGAATATCTATTGCAAGTGGAGGGACTTCACAGACCTTTGTAATACTTATTCATGGTTATTCGATGACAGGTACGGAAGGAAGTGATCAATGGCAATCTGGAGTAAACATATATAATCAGTTATTAAACAAAGGTTATGTGGTGGGTGAGGTATCTTACTATGGAACATTTAAATTAGTATTCAGCAATGGCTTTAGCTTCATTGATTCGAGTTTTTATGGTACTTCCGATACACCAATAGAAAGCATTGCATATGAACTCAGTTTGGCTATAAAAGTGCTATACAATCATTATGGCTACATAAATATTGATATAGTTTCCCATAGCATGGGTGGATTAATAACAGCCTATATGCTAGAACATTATAAACTTCCAGTGAACTTAAAATATGTAATATTTATAGCATCACCATTTGGGGGCTCACCATTTGCATCAATAGCAAGCTATCTGGGATTAACCATTGTTGTGGGAAATCAAGTTAAAGAAATGACCCCTGGTTCTTCATTTTTGCAAAATTTGAACACATACGAATATTATCTGCATATAAACTATCCCACCACAAATTATATAGTTTATGCTGGTGATTACGATCCATGGTGGGGCTATTTATTTTTCAGTGGTGACAATGATGGGGTTGTAAGCGTAAGTTCCTCTGTAAACATATACTTCAACTATGGATATGTATTTAATGATCTTCATACATCTTCCCTAGATTCATTCACATGGTCTGGAATTAGTTATTTTGAGGATCAAACAGTTGCCAATTACATTATTTATAATCTTGCTGGCGGAAGGTAAATCAATAAATATCTTTCCATTTATTTTTTATCTTATTAGGATCCTTGAGATATTTTTCTTTTATCTTATTTTCAGGATTTATGCCGTAGAGATTTGCAATTGAAAGTGTGATAAAAATTACATCAGATATTTCCTCTTCGATATTTTCATAGTATCTTATGGCCCTATTTAATTCCCCTACCTCCTCTGATAGAACAGATAGAAGAAACAGTGGGCCCATTCTTTTATCATTCTCTGTGAAATTCCTTTCAATTTCCTTTAATAAATCCTTTAGTTCCATATCTTTAAATAATAAAAACAGGTTTATTATTTATTTGATGTAATCTATGCTAATGTCATAAGTTTCTATTCCAAATTTATACCATATTATTGAGGCAATTAAACCTATTAACCATAATATGAAATTGAGTGTTATATATTCCGAAACACTGAAGTTCACAGTATATATTAGTGCAAATATATAAAGAGAAATGGGGAATATTCTTACTATACTTATCAATGTTGTTCTTCTTAAGGTTTTAAAAAGCTCAGGCTCAAGGTTTGTCCTAGATATCCAGGCAAATTCACTAAATATCATATTTACAAATAGTATTAAAAGGAAGATCCAAAAATTCGTAATTTTCTCTAAAATCAATAAAAGAAAAATTGTTAAGCTACCGCCTGCAAAAGAAATCAAAGTATATTTCTTTTTACCTATTTTTATAATTGGTAGGGCTAGAAAAGCTCCTAATGAAGCTCCAATGGTAGCAGTGAAAATAATAATATTTGTTTGCTCTGGAAATATATATGGCCCTATGGCTATACCCATTAGCCAGAAGCTCATATACTGTGATATTCCAAGCATTATTAAAATTGGAAGTACTAACCTAATCTTAGGCGGCGGAATTTTTTTTCCTTCATTTGATATGTAAAGATCCTTTAATTCTTCTTTTGCTTTCTTGTCAATGCCTTTATCCTTTAACCATAGGTATGATTCCGGTATGTTCAACCTTGTATACATAAGAATCCCAATAAGTATCAGTGAAAGTAATAGTAATGCAATCCTTTGTTCCTGCTCATTAACAAGAAATGATGTGAGGAAGAAGACAGAAGCAACAGCACTTCCTATGTTCATAAAATTAGGTATTAATGTTAATGTAATGGACCTCTCTTTATAATCAAAATTCTCTGAAAGTAATGCTAATGCGGGTGGTTCTTCACCACCCACTGCAAACTGAGATATTGCTAAGCCAATGGCAAGATAAAGAGCACTATTTGCCAAAGAAATAAAAATAATTCCAATTGTATAGAGTATTAAAGTTATTATAAAAATTCTTTTTCTACCCAAAAAATCTGATAGAACACCCATTATAAAGTTTCCAGTTACAAGAAAAATAGGTCCAATTATTAATAATATTGTCATATACCCAGAAGAAATAGGCCAGTACACAGAGAGAGGTGCTATTGCTGAAACTATGCCCCAGAGAAAAAATCCTCCTGAACTCGAAACTAAAAGATACCTCTGTTTTTTAGTAAACATAGTAAAATGTAGAAGAAAAATCTTATCTTAAATATTACCATGGCACCTCCTTTCTTCCTATCTTGTATCCAATTATATTTACGATTCTATGAATTAATGGGGTATATATTATAAGGGTCAAGATTGAATATACATTCCATATATATTTAAAAAATTCATCTGGAAATGCTAAATATAATAAAAATATAGAAAATAAAATAAATGGATATTGATCCAGTAAAAATGCATTACTCCCACTTTCCATATTTAACCTTCTTTTAATGAATGATCCACAACAATCTCCTATCATAGCACCAAATGAAAGTAAAATAACTATTAAAACCGAGTCTAAAAAGGATTGTGAAAACTTAATTAAATATTCATTGGGAAATATATATGATATTACAATTTGAACAAAGCCAATGAATATACCTGTAAATGCTCCTCCAAAAAATCCTTTCCACGTTTTTCCTTTTCCAAATAACCTTCTACCATCGTAAAAATTTTTATTAAAATCCATAGGAAACTTTCCCTTAAATAATACTGCTCCAGGGTTTGCCACATAGGCAGGTATAGTAAACCAAATGTAGTTTACAATATTAACCAATATTTGTATTTCCATTGATTATTTAATAGATATACGATATTAATATTTTTTTAATAAATCTTTGAGAAATCTTAAGAACCCTAAGTATCTGAAATATTCTCTACAAAACCTAATACTTAAAATTTAAATTTTTTAGCTTTTCCAATATATCTATTGTGCCATCAGAATATGATCTATTAGATACAAATTTTGATATATTTTTTAATTCTTTCACAGAATTAGCAAGAGATGCAGGGAATCCAGCAACACGAAACATATCAATATCGTTTTCTCCATCACCAACAACACATAGATTATCATTTTTAATATTTAAAATCTTGAGAAGTTCATTAATTGCATTCCCCTTGTCAATCCTTTTTGGTAGAATAAATATTCTATCCACATTTGGAATCAACTTTGTATTATCATCATTAAAAATATTGCTCAATATATCCATATAAACAATTGGGCATGAGACAGCCATTTCTCCCTCAACACAATTCAAATCATTTTCCCTTATTTTATTTTTTATTTGATAGGCAATTTTCTCATCAAAACTATTGTATAAGGGTATTTTTTCTTTATAATATAGAAAATAACCATTTTCATATATTATAAAATCTACTAACTGTTGCATATGTGAAATATAATTCCATCTTCTACCAGTATTTATTCCAAAAAATATACCAAGGGTCTTCATAAACTTGAAATAATGTATTAATCTTTCATCAAATTTTAGATTTTGATCGGTCAAAACCCTATCATAATCAAAGGCTATTATTTTTATTTCAGGCATAATGGGAATAAAAATTTATCTAATAAAAATCTTTTTTAACCAAAATATTTTAATGTAAGTTTATAATTATAATTTAGGGCCCGTGGTCTAGCTGGTTATGACATCGCCCTTACACGGCGAAGATCACCGGTTCGAATCCGGTCGGGCCCATTCATTAATTTATTTATAAAATTTTTAACTTTAATTTTGTTGCATCCATTAAAAATATATAATATTTTTATAATTTTATAACTTTTTCACCCTTTATTAAATAAATTAC
>Ga0080006_1139918_pt1 | contig 47435 bp, 50 predicted proteins | sample RS3BMetagenome_FD_69209 | JGI IMG/M metagenome (GOLD analysis project Ga0080006, IMG submission 69209) | Ferric oxide microbial mat and aquatic microbial communities from Rainbow Spring, Yellowstone National Park, USA - RS3B (SPADES... ... | reverse complement strand
CACCGTGCCGCCTCCGCTGCCCGCGCAACAGCAGCCGCCTACGCGCTGATCGAACCTCCACGCTCCCGAGCTTCGGTCACGCCGCGAGCCTCGTCGAGGACCGGGTTCGTGCAGGGCGTACTTATGTCCGCTCCATCTTCGCGCGCCTCGCTCGATACGCTCTGCATCCACGCCCGGCCAGGAGCCCGATCCCGTCTCGGCCGCGGCGATGACGCCGCAACGACCAGCACAGGCGGATGCTGATGCGCCGTAGGGGCTCCCGCGGGGCAGTTGCCTCGCGCCCGCCGATCTTGTGCCAAGGTGTACGTCCGATGCCGAAGGTCCATACCGTGCGCCGGGGCGACTGCTTGGCGAGCATCGCCGCCGAGCACGGATTTTTCGTCGATACGCTTTGGAACCTCCAGGAGAACGCGACGCTGCGCGGCAAGCGCCTCAGCCCTTACGTCCTGCAGGAAGGCGACGAGGTGTTCGTGCCCGACCTGCGGCTGCGCTCCGAGGCAGTCGTGACCGGGCGCCGCCACCGCTTCCGGCGCCGGGGCGTGCCGGAGAAGCTCCGCATCCAACTGCACCGGCTCGTCGACGGGGCGCAGAAGCCGCGCGCGGCGCTGCCGTACCGCATCGCGCTCGATGGCGACGACGATGGCGGATGGAGCGGGACCACGGACGCCGACGGATGGATCGACGAGTGGATCCCCCCCGACGCGCGGCACGCGCGCATCACGCTCGGGCAGCCAGTGGAGGAGATCCTCGAGGTGCGCCTCGGGGGGTTGCCTCCGGCCGACTCAGAGGAAGGCGCGCGCGCGCGGCTCTTCGCAGCGGGCCTGCTGCGTCGCGTGGACGCCGACGCCGCTCTCTACGCGATCGCTTTGGTCCAGTTCCAGTCCGACCGTGGGCTGTCCGAGTCGGGCCAGCTTGACGAGCCGACCGTGGCGGCGCTGCGCGAGTTGCACGGTTCCTGAGCCGACAGCCTCTACCGCGTGGCGAACGTAGTGATCCCATGGCCGGCCGCCGCGTCAATCGAAGGGCTTTGCAGCGGCTTGCCCGGAGTCCCGTCCACCCACCCGACAGCGGGATTTGTCGGAGGCTTGTTGACCGTAAACATCTCAATCTCGTAACCGTGCGCCTTGTAGATAACGACGGCCTCCTCGTTCGGGTGTCCGAACTTGTTCGACGGCAGGCCCGCGGGATAGGCGATAAATCCGGCGCCGACGCTCACATTGGCGACGTCCATGGCCCCGCGGGCGGCGTCGACGAGGGCATCCGAGGCAAGCGCGGCTCGGACTAGAACGCGCGCAAACTGCTCCGTCTCGACGTCCGCCACGCCTGCGGCTTTGGCGGCCGTCGCCACGGCTGCGGCGACGACCGTCGTGCGGCGCTCCTCGGGTGGGTACTTCTGGTCGGAGAGAACGCCTCTTCCCCAGTCATTCGCATCGTGCCGCGCGTGCGCGGCGTCGGCGGCCCACGCCGCAAAGACGCCGACCGCGAATGCCATCTCGTCGGCCGCATCTTGCGTCGCGCCGCCATGCGCGGCGGTCAGCGCGTCCGCGCAGTTGCTGCTCGATAGAGGGGAGCCTCTAACTGCCTTCACCACGTCTTCGATCCCGTTGAAGTGACGGTTGTTCTTCGTGTCAGGGGCCGTCTTCCGCGCGATCGCGTGACCGGCCCAGGTGGCGGCCTTGACGGCGGTCCGGATCTCGGCGTCGTTCCAGTCGGTGGGGGTGACGGTCGCCTCGATGATAGAGCAGGCGGCGGCCGCGAGAGCGTCGTGCTCAGGCGAGGACCTCAACTTCGCCTGTGCGAGCACGTCGCCGGGGGTGCAGGAAGCTCCGAGCGCCTTCGCCGCCGCGACGATCGTCCGGGCGTCAGTCAACGCCGTGGTTGCGAGCACGTGGCAGGCGGCAGCGTACGCAACGGTCGTCTCCAAGTCGTCCCTCGCGGCGACCGCTTCAAGAGCCGCGAGCGCGGCGCGGCGCGTCCTGTCGCGGGGCGGGGCGCTGCTGGCGCGGTCGATGCCGAGGGCCGCCACCGCGGCGCTACCGACGATCCGCTGGTCCTTTGTCTCCCCCCGCTGGGCGCAACCGACCACGCAGGCTGGCAGCGAATTGGGGGCCCAGGGGACGTGCTCGCTCTCGAGATACGAGCCATCCGCTTTGATGGATCCGTGGTGGGGGGCCACCATGCCGATGACGAGCGGCGGTGGCACGAAGCGCTGCGTCGGGATGTGCTGGATCAGCACATCCCCGGTGGACAGGATGAACATCTCGTCGGCCGCATAGGGCGGGTTGGCGTTCGTGGTTGTCGCTTGAATCAGTCCCGGAACCACGGGGCCCGGCACGGGCGCCGCGACCGTCAGCTGCTCGATGATGGTCCGCGCGCGGCGCGACGTTGTCGTGTCGCAGGCGCCCACGGTCGTTTCGACGACGTCGGCGCGCGCACCTGTTGCTCCGATCGCCGTCACCGCGAGGCTCGCCGCGACACCCGCGAGCTTTCCCTCGGGCGTATTGGCCATCGCCTCGGCGCGCCTCAGGAAAGGCTGCTTACTCTTCTGCCTCGGCCCTTTCTTATTGTCTTCGTCGTCCCAGTAGACCGCCGCGACGGCCAAATCGGCCGCGCTGTTGGCGACGCCTTGAGTGAAGTTCGGGTGATGGTTCGCGGTGTCGACCTTGCCGAAGAGCGCCACCTGGAACGACGCTGCAGTTGGGCGGCCGTCGACCACTCCCTGCCGCGCCTCGGACACCGCTTGTCGAGCCGCGGCGACCACTGTCGAAGACGGGATGGCCGTCCCTGCCGCCGTCTGTTGGAGGGAGAGGATCGCCGCCGTCATGGCGGCCTGGATCGCCCGCTCGTTCGTGGCGCCTTCTGCTGCGAACGCCTCGTGGACGACCCGCGCGCATTCGATGATCTGCGCCCGGGTGACGCTGATGGGATCGGTGGCCACGCGGTAGGCTGTGGCGAGCGCGACACCGAACACGGGGTCGACATCGGGTGTCCCATTGAGAATCAGCGCGATCGCGCGCATCTCGGCGAGCGCCACCGCAGTTTTGATGTCCGTTTCGAGCAGCTTGGCGTCCCGAGCGGATCCCTTCATGTACCTGGCGACGTTCGCCGCCGTGGTAGCCCCGTCGACTGCCGCGCAACGGGTGCCGGCCGTGGGCGCCGCCACGGTGCCCGTGCCATCGCGCACGCACGCGTAGACGGCGAGGCCCGTGTTGTTGCGTCCTCCCTTCGGGTCATCGCCGCGTACCACGAAGCCCCACGGGAAGGTCATGTGCCCGCCCTTGGCCTCCCACACGTACAAGTGACCACCCTCCTGCATGATCCGCGCGACTGTTTCGCGGATCTCCCCCGTGCCCATGTCCTGCGCAGGCGCGAGCCAATTGAGCCGAAAGGACAGCGGGTGCTGCCGGCCCAGGTAGATGTGGTCCTTGTCCCAGTGAGACAGGATGATGAGCGGCCCGTCGGACAACTTCGGGATCGGGTCTACGGACGGAGCATTGTTCTTGGACTCGACGGTGTACCCGAAATCGTAAAAAGCGAGCGCCTGTCCTTGGTTATCGAACAGGACGTTGCAATTGCCTTGACCGACGTCGATGACGCCCACGAACGGCTGGTGGGCGCCGGTGTTGAGCATCATTGGATTGGCCGGCGGCGTTCCTCCGGCGAGATGACCGTCGTTGGCCCCCGTGTACGTGAGCCAGGGCTCTGGAACGGATGGTCGCCACCGCGACGTCAGCGCGGCGCCCGTCGGCGACGGCACAAGCGCCCATGCAGAGGCGCGCGCGATGGCCTCGCCCCAGGCGTCGAGTTTCCTCCGCGCCGCCTCCGCCCAGCCACGCACCACACCCCAGAGCCGCTCCAGCACGGAGCCGGCGCCACTCAGGAGCAGCGCGAACGGGTCTTGCGTGGATCCGTGGGGCGAGGACTGTGTTGGATCGAATTGCATCACGACGTCGTCATCAGGGGGCGGGTCATGGCCGGGGCCCATCGCGGGGGGCTGGGGCTCCGTTCGCGGGAAGTGAATCTGGCGAAGGACGCTCTGCGGCATCGGACGCTGGGGATCCTGATGATCAGGCACGAGATTGAAGCTCTCGGGCGCAACCATCACCGAGATTGGATCGACGTCGTCGGCGGGGGACAACCCCACCGTCCATGCTTCCCCGACGAGCCCGCACCGCACGCCGGGAGCGAAGCGCACGTTGTAGAAGCGGTCGAGCCAGTCGTCTTCGTCGATGGAGAAGGGCGGCGGCTCGTCCTCCATCCTATCCTCGCTCATCCGCTCGATCCCGAGGAGCAAGCGGAGCTGGCGCGCGTCCAGCGTGAGCGACAGAATCGTGATGGGCGCCTCGGCGCCTGGCTTGAGGAGTCGGTTGACGAACCAGAACCAGATGCAGAAGAGAAACGCCTGATCGTCGAACGGCAACGAGCGAAGCCACTCGCTGTACGTGCCCTTGGTCGGGTGCGACAAGCGGAATAGATCCGGGATGAAGCCCGCGATGCGAAGTTCCGACCACACGTCGTCGAACCACGTCTCGGGCACGCACTGCAGGGTCAACGTCCAGCGTTCATCAGCGTCTTCTCCGACGGGCGAGACGCGCTCGAAGCGGTCGAGGAAGCCGACGTAAGCGTCGTCATGCGTCTCACGGACGACATTGTCGGTATGGCGGCTGAATTCGAAGAGTGTGACTGGAGGCGCCCCCATGGAGGACGGATCTTCGGCGACGCGCTGCTGCATCGACGAATCGTCGTGCGACGACGGGACCTCCTGCTCGTCGACGATCATCGACGGGTCGTCGAGGGTGGGCTGCGGCGACACGAACGTGTCTTCGCCCCAGGACGGGGGTGGCTGAAAGACAAATGGCTGCTGGGAGGACGAGAGACTGCGACGCTGACGCCAGCGGCGCAGGCGCTGTTGGCGCTCCGGTTCCTCATGCTCGCGCAGGCGAGGGACGAGGGTCTCGAACGGGACAGTCAGCGACGAGTTCGGAATGGGGATGCGCGGGATGGGCTGGGGCGAGCTCAGCGGGGGACGCGGTCCGGACTTGCGCTTTTGCCGCTTGTTCGGGCCGTCGTGCGGGCTGCTGCGAGGCTCTTCCTCGCGCAGTCGCTTCTTCTTACTGTCGTCGGCCCCCCCGGATTGAGGCCGGAACCCTCTGGGACCATCATCCATAGGGCGCATCGTGCACTATCGGCGCGGGGCCGGTCACGGCGAAGTCACGGCAGCCTGAAGGCTCGGCGAGCGACGCGGGAAGCGCCACCAAGCGCGTGACGTCCGTTACACGCCGTCAAAAGGCCAAGGTCACGGGCTTCCTCCCCGCCGAGGCCCGTGGCGGGCGGCGAGCGTCACGACGACTTCGCCGGCAGCGGTACGGCTCGGCCGCGCGGGTGGCTACGAGCGCGACGAGCAACACAAGGTACGCGCGTAGTCTGGCGCGCAGTGCGAGAATTCCAGGAGAAGTACGAAGCTCGACGACTGCACGCGGAGAATGCTAGGCGATGCGTACCAGGGCTGAGTCGTTTGGAGTTCCGGCATGAAGCGGCGGATAGGGGCCGGCGGCTGCAGGGGGTTCGTGATCGCGACCGGTGCCGATCGGCATGCGTCGGATCCGCTGCGTCTGCCCGCGGCGATCATCGCCCTGAGGCGCCTGGTTCACGATCGCGGCGGCGCGGCGCAGCTCCGCCTCCTCCTCTTCGACGTGTGCGGCGTGCCAGTCCACGGTCTGTGCAACGAGGAAGTCGTCGAGAGGATCGTGCTGCTTCTGCGGCAAGGACGCATCTCCGTGCACGCGGTCCTGGCGCCCGCGGCAGGAACGCTGGCCGAGCGCATGCACCTGGCCGAGGAGATGGTGTCGCCCGACAGTGCCCTAGGGCCAGCGAAGGAGAAGACGTGGATCGAACTGGAACTCATCGGCGAGAATGGGCTGGGCATCCCTTCCGAGCGATTCCGCATTGAACTGCCGGATGGCACTGTACGAGATGGTCGCCTCGACGAGCGGGGGCGAGCGCGGATCGAGGATATCAATCCGGGCACATGCATCGTGACATTCCCTGCGCTCGATGAGGAAGCTTGGGTGCGCGCGTGAGTACCGTCTCTCCCGCCAAGCAGATCGCCCCTTGAACGACCTTCTCGGGCGGCGATGCTCACGCGCGTCCAGCCGTCCGCCCCGCTTCGATGTCCGGAGCCGTCTTGCAGAGCCGCGCGGGATGCGCGCGCGTCAGAACGGAACGTCCGCTGATGTCGATGCGGCGGCAGCCGATGGTTCGGGCATGCCTGCGGCGCGCGAGTTGGCCGCTGGTTCGCGTACTCGGGGCCGGCGGCCCGGCTTGCGCATGGCTTCGCGCGCGAGCTCGCGCTCTCGCCGCTCCAGGTCGGCGATGAGCGCCTCGGTCTTATCCTCCACCGCGCGCAGGACCTCGTCGGGGTGCTCCTCGGCGTAATGCAGGAAGGCTTCGGTGCGCGACATGCGGGGCGTGGCCTTGATGGACCGCTTGACGCGCTCGAACAGCCCCACCAGCTCCGGCGGGATGTTGCCGCGCACCTCGTCATCGCTCTCGCCCATGCGCTCGAGGCGGGTGATGCGCGGGGCCTCGCGCCGGCGCTGGCGGTTCTGCGCCTCGATGCGCCGCAGGTCGCGCTGCAGCTGGCGCTCGGCGGCCAACTCGGCGCGCGCTCGCTCGATGTCGCTCTTGATGCCGCGCGCCTCTCCGAGGCGCACGGTGCACGACTGGCGCGCGGCTGCGCGCTCTTGCCGCGTCCACTCGCGAAGATCGGCCAGCACGCGGATGCGCATCGCGCGCGCACGCTCGCGCGCCGACAGGCGCTCGGCGCGGCAGCGCTCCTTCGCTTCGAACAGCGCGCGCTTGCGCCGCTCGCGCGTGTCGCGCAACTGCTGTCGAAGCTCGGCGAGCTTGGCTCGCACGCGCCGGCGCTCCTCGCGCTCGATCTCGCGCCAGAGGCGCTTCTTGTCGAGGGCCTTGGCGACGGTCATGGGTGCACCTCGTTGCCCTGTGCGGCGGCCTTTGCCGCCGCTTCGGCCGCGCGGGCCTCGGCCACTTTCGTGGCCTCCATTTGCTTGTAGGCGCCCGCGTCCTCGGTCAGCCGCACGCTGCGGGCAAACCTCTCGTTGTAGTAGTCGGTCATCGAGTCGGACTTGTCCCAGTGGTACGCGTCGACGATCGCGTTGAGCTTGCGCTCGACCTCCAGGGCAGCCGGGGTGAAGCGGCTGCGATGGCGAGAGCTGTCGAAGCTGACCCAGCTCGCGCCCCGCTGCACGATGAACGCGTCCGGGTTGATGACCGGAAACGGCAGGTGCGAGACGACGATGTCGATGGACGAGCCCATCGAGTACTTGTCGGTGCGTACGCTGTATTTGGCCCGCGGCAGCTCGCCTCGTGTGACGGCGTCCTTGATGTCCTGGCGGATGAGCGCGGCGATCTCGGTCGTGCCGAGGCCCTCGCCCTTCACCTTGGGCTGGGGCCTCTGCTCGAGCGCGCGAATGCGCTCGACCTCCGCGGGCAGCGGGCCGCCGGCGGTGAGGGCGTTCTGATTGGCGGCGCGCTCGCGGCGGGTCGTCACCGCCGGGGGCGGGGGGGCCGCCTGGGGGGCTGGCGTGTCGGCCCCCACGATGCGCCTGGCCTCGTGCCAGGCGCCGTTGGAGGCTTGGCGCTGCCACGCGCCCATGGTCGGTGACCAGCGAAAGCCTGCGCGCTTGAGCGCGGTGCGCACGTGTTCGGCGGGCTTCTCGCCGAAGAGGATCCGCACGCGGTTGTCCGCTTCCTCGATGCGCACGCCCGGCAGCACGACCGGCTCCGGGGGGGTGCGGCTCGCGCGTGCCTCCAGCTCGGCGATGCGCTTTCGCACGCGCGCGGCCTCGCCGGCGGCGTTGGCCAGGGCGTAGCCCGGGAAGCCCACCCGACCCATCGGATCGGGCGTGAGGATCTTGTCGACCATCTCGGCGGAGAAGCCGAGCGCGGCAAGCGCTTCGCGGGGCTCCTTCGACCGGACGGCCTTGTTGGCGGCGACCATGCGCGCGCGATCGGCCTCGAGCTTGTCGAGCTTGGCGCGAAGCTTGGGGACAGCGTCGGGATCGTCCGACGAAATGGCGCCGCCCTGCTCGGCGCGGTCGGCGCGCCGGCGTAGCTCCTCGGCCTGCTTTTCCAGCTCGAACGCCTTCGAGAAGCCGTGCTGAATGCGGTCGATGTCGCGGCGGTGGCGACGCTCGGAGTGATGGCCGACGAGGATCGGCTGCCCCATGGGGATCCGGTCCGCGATCTGCTGGGCCGACGCGTGCGCCCCTTCGGACGCGGCCGAAAGGCGCTCGGCGCGCTTTCGCATTCGCTCGATGCGCGCGGTCTTCTTGGCCTCGTAGGGGTTGAGCTTGATGCCGGCCTCCTTGGCCAGCTCGCGCGTCTGCTCTTGCAGCTCGCGCACGCGTGTGTCGGCGGGATGCTGCGTGGCCGCCAGCACCTCGTCGGGGTGGGCCTCGGCGTATTTAAGGAAGGCCTCCGAACGCGACAGGCGCCCCTTGCCCTTGATCGACCGTTTGACCCGCTCGAAGAGCGGAGCCAGGTCCGAGGGGATCTTGGCGAGCACCTCGTCATCGGTCTCGGCGCGGCAAGTCACGCAGGCGGGGGCCTGCGCCAGGCGCTCGCGCGCCTGCCGCTCCAGGCGCCGCATCTCGGCCTGCTCGTGCCTCTCGGCGGCGAGGCGTCCGCGCGCGCGCCCGACTTCGTCGCGGATGGCGCGGACCTGAGCGCGACGCGCGGCGCACGAGGAGCGAAGCGCGGCACGCTCGATGCGCCCCGTCTCGCGAAGGTCGGAGAGCACGCGCAGGCGAAGCGCGCGCAGCCGCTCGGAGAGCGCCAGCCGCTCGGCGCGGCAACGCTCCTTGCACTCGAAGGCCGCTTGCTTGCGGCGCGCGCGAGCGTCGCGAAGCTCCAGGCGCAGCCCCGCGAGCCTCTGCCTCGCCGCTCGGCGCCGCTCGCGGCGCTCGGCGGCCAGCTCTTTGCGTGATGCCATTGGTCGCTACCTCCGTGTCCTCGTCGGTCCGCTGTGATGCGCGCCCGCGCGCCGCTTCAGCGGCGCTGCTGCAATTGCTTGGTGAGCCGCTCGATGGGGCCCGCGGGGGCCATCGCGAGCCGCTCGATCTCCTCTTCGCTCGCGCATGGATGCTCCGCGCGCAGCGCGCGCAAGATGCCCTCGACCTGCGCGTCCCAGTGCGCGAGCAGGTCCTCCTGGTCCGCGCCGTCGCCGTCGCCTTCGCGCGCGCTCTCTCGCGCGCGCAAGGTGGCGAGCGCCGCGGCGCCGCCGACCAGCAGCACGCCGACGATCCACCCGCCGCCGCGGCGGCGCTTCTTGTCGTCGTCCTCCGAGCGCATGGGGCTGCCGCGCCTGCTACTGCGCTTGGGAAGGCGCGCGCCTGGTGCGCCGCCGTCGGATCGGTTTCTCTTCGACGGCGACGACGTCCTCGCGCTCGTCGACGCGCTCGACGACCTCTTGGACGGCCGGCCGCCTGGCCTCGGCCGTCGTCGTACGCGCGATGAACGTCCCGAGCGCGCCGGCGAGCGCCTCGGCCTGCGCGCGCGTCAGGTACACGAAATCGGCACCGAGGGTCATCTCGAGCCGATCGGCGCTCAGCGCGCGCAGATCGATCGTTCCGTAACTGCCCCCTTCGAGGCCTCGGAAGCTGGCCAAGAGGTGAGCGCGTTGGGCGGCATGTCGTCTCATCATCGATCTCCTCTGTCAGGCGGCCATGTGCCGCCGGTGAACTGCGGCCGAGTGGCTGTGGGCGATCACCACGGCCACGCCGAGGGCGAGCACGCCGCCGAGCAGCAGGCCCCCGCCGCGGCGCCGGCGCGGCGGCTCGGGCTCGAAGGCGCCCGCGGGCGGCGGCGACGGGCGCGGCCCGTGGCGACCGGACGGCGGGGGCGGCTCGGGAGGCTGCGTTGGATCCGCCCCCGGATCGGCAGCGGGCCCTGGGGCGGACGCTTGCGCATGCTGCCACACCAGCGCGACGTGCATCGCGCCTCCACGGGTCATCGGCCACGCTGCGGGCAGGACACTGCCCGCTCCGCCCCAGGTTCCCTGTCCGCGCACGACGAAGGCGTCCGGGGGCAATCCGCTCTCGGCTGGCCAGTCGGCGGGCAGCGGATCCCAAGGCATCGTCAGCGCCGCGTCGCGCCAGCCGGCCGCGCGTACCGAGGTGGCGATGTCCGCGTCGCCCGGCGCGTCCCATGGCCAGGTGTGAAACGCGCTCGGCGCGATCCACGCCGTGAAGCGGTAGACGCCCCCGGGCTGGACCGGAAAGCCGGCGGGACCGATCGCGACCTTCTCGTCCATGGGATCACCGGCCCGCCGCGGCGCACGCGGGGCATCGCCACGATCCGTCGCCCCGCTCGCGCCAGCCGAAGTGCTTCGCGACGGCGGCGTCGACCGCGGGCGGCAAGGGCTGGCGCTTGCCGCAGCAGTCGCATTGCACGAAGGCCTCGCCAGCCACGGTGATGCTGCCGCGCTCGCGATCGAGCTGCTCTTCGCGCTCGATCTCGCGCTCGATCTCGTGTCCGTCGCCGAAGATGGCATCGAACACGAGCCGTCCGGCCTTGGTGATCTCGCTCTTCTTGGTGCGAAGCAATCGGCGGTTCATGGCTCGCGTCCTCATGGTGCGCAGTGCCCGTCAGTGCTTGGCGCCGTTGGTCGCGCCGTTCGTGGTGGCGGCGGTGGGCGAGCTTCCGTTCTGCGCGGCCTTGGCCTTCTCGCGCGCCATCTCGCGTTCGCCGTAGGCGACGTAGATCTCGTTGATGGCCGCGGCTTGCTCGGGCTGCAGGTGCGAGAGGATCGCGGCCATCTGGGCGGGCTTGAGGGACTTGAGAAAGCCCCGGATGAGCTCCTCGCCGAGCGCGGTCTTGGAGGCGACCCCGGGCGCCATCTTGCTCATGAGAACGGGCGTGACCAGATCGAGCTTGTCGATGAGGAAGTCCTGCCGCTTGTCCTCGCGATCTTGCTGGCGCACCTCCAGATCGCGCTGATGCTTGAGCGTCGTGAGCTGCTCGTACATCTCGTGCAGCTCGGCGAGCTTGGCTTCGAGCTGCTCGATGCGACCCTGCGCCGTTTGGAGCATGTCCTTGTAGTGCGCGATGATGTCGAGGTGCTGGCCGACCGACATTCGCGCGTTGGCCTCGTTGTGGCGCATGAGCTGTCCGAGCAGCCCCGCCACATCCGGGCGCTCCACGGCCTGCTCGAAGAAGCCCTGCGCCCCTTCCTCTCCGTCGATGATGAGGCAGTGGCGGCCTGACCAGCTCCGGTCGCCCTCGCGGTACGCGAAGACGCCGTACATGGTCCGGCCTCGGGAGAACCGCGCATCCTGCTGCGCGCGCCGGTAGATGTCGGCGGCCAAGGGCTCGGGGTCTTGGTTGGGCGACACGGTCCACTCGCGCACCTGCGGCGGCTCGCCCCGCTCGGCGCGCTGGCGCAGCACCAGGCGAGCGGCGCCCTCGTCGAGCTGCTGCTTGATCCACTCGACCAGCTGCTCGAGGTCGTCGGGCGCGTACCGGGTGATTTCGCTCGTCATGCTCGCCTCCGCGGATCTCGCCGCCGGGCGCGATTCGTTCGGGGCCACGGCCGCGCCGCCGCCGCGCTCAGCGCGGCGCCGAGCGCCTGCAGCGCCTCGGCCAAGGCCTGTGCGGCGGTTGCGAGTGACTGCGGCATGTGCCGCCCTGTCGACCAACGCCGCGCGCTCATTTGGTCACCGAATGGATGGCGATGGCGGCGGCGATGACGGCGCCGGCGACGGCGGCGACCTTGATCGTGCCCTGCCATTTGGAGGGCGACTTGTCGTCGCCGCCGACGTCGAGCGGGGTGACGCCTGGCACGTGCCCGCACTGCAGGCTGGCGAGGCGCTCTTGCCAGTGGGCCAGATCCTCTTCGTACTTCTCGCCCTGGTCCATCTGCGCGGCGGTGTGCCACCAGGAATCGGCTTCGTCGTAGTAGCTGCGCCAGGCCTTGGAGAACGCCGTCCATCCGATGCGCACGTCGCCGGGCAGCGCTTGGCCGCAGGCGGCGACCGCGGCGTCGAGCGCGCGCACGAACGGATCGGTGCGGTTCTTCAGATCGCGCACGTCCTGCGGGGTGACGAAGCGCGGCAGGACCCCGGCGGTGTCGAAGGTCATCGGCCCCTCCGCGACCGTGCACGCATGACCGACAGCGCCACCGCGCCCGCTGCGAGCGCCGCGCCGACGGCGAGCTGGCGACGCCCGGCGACGCGCGTGCGCGACCACGTGATCCCGGGCTCGGGCAGCGCGCCCACCGCGAGGTCGAGGCGATCGAGCGCCTCGCGGCACACCGGGGTCTGTCGCTCTTCGGCGAGTACTGCGCCGAGATCGCCGAGCGTGATGCGTCCGTCGCCGTCGGCGTCGAGCGCGCGGTTGTCCCGGTACGCGGCGCGCTCGAGCGCGTCGGCCGCGTCGGCCGCGACGACGACGGTGGACGGCCGGCTGCCTCGGACCATCGTCGCGGGGAAGAAGTTCGCGTGGTAGTAGCGCGCCGCCGATCGGAACGGCCCGCCGTTGACCGTCTCGCCGGCGGCGATGAGCCGCTCGATCCAGGGCAGCTGCGCTCGCGCGCCCAGCTTGTCGAAGTCGGCCGGCGCGCCCAGGCCGGACAGCGTCTTGGCCATCATCTGGTTGAGCCCTCGGGCGCCCGTCTTGGGGTTGACGGCCGTCGGCCGGAGCCCACTCTCGCGGCACCAGACGATCAGGTAGTCGGCCGGGTTGGTGCGCCGCCGCTGGCCCATGCGGGCGACATCGGCGAAGAAGCCGTCGCCGAGCCACGCGGTGTTCGCGTGCGGCGGGGCGGGCACTTGGACGAAGCTCGGCGCGATCATCGGAGCAGCTCCACGTCGACGCGCAGCCGCGCGCTCTTGTCGGGCGTCAGCAGCAGCGGCGTCGAGCTCGCGCTCCAGGTCACGCCCTGGGCAAACCCCTGCGTGTCGAACCGCCGCAGTCGGAAAGGGCGGCCCGCGCGCGCCGGCGTCGCCATGGCGGGCAGCGCGCCGATCTCGGAAGGTCCATCGAAGACCATCAGCCAGGTGTTCGCCTTGCCGGCGCTATAGCCCTCGACCGTGAGCACGCGCTCGGGCGCGCGCGCGACCGTGCCGGCGGCCCCGATCTGGTGCACCCAGCGCGTGTTGCGCAGCGTCTCGCCGTCGATGCCGGGCGCGATGAACGCGAAGACGTCGGCCGAGGCGCTCGCGGCCGGCGGCTGCCCCTGCGCGTCGACCAGGCGCCCGGCCATCTTGACCATGCTCGCCGCCAGCGGCACGCGAAGGCGCCCGACGACGGGGTAGTGCTCGGCGACCGACGCGCCGCCGTGGCCCCACTCGATTTCGACCAGGCACACGACGCCTGGCCCGCCGCGTACGCGCGCCGTGGCGTACACCGTGAGCGCGCGCGCCTGGTCGACGCTCATCCACGCGAGCGTCTTGCGCTCGCCGCCGCGAAGGCGCGTGGCATCGCCCCAGTTGACGTCGCGGTCGCGGCGCGTCGGACGCGCGGCCGCCAGGCGCAAGGCGGAGACCATGGCTCAGAGTCCCAGGTGAAGCGGCTGCACCATGCGCGTGCCGGCGCGGACGGCCGCGGCAGCGGGCGCCACGCTCGCGGCCAGGTGCTGAGCGAGCGGCCCGAGGCCCGGCGCCACGTGGGACGCCAGCGCCGCGGCCCAGTGCGTCGGGCCCCCAAGGGGCGCGTACTGCTGCACGAAGTGCTCGACCAGCGCGCCGCCCGCTTTCTGGATGGGCACCTTGTGCGCGACCACCTGCACCAGCGTGTCGAACACGTCGCGCGCCAGCCCCGCGGGAACCTGATCGCGCGCGATCTGGATGGCCACGTCGGTCACGCTGCCGTGGTGCAAGAGCGACAGCACCGCGTCGAGCACCGCGTCGGTCACTTGCCGCAGCCCCGGAGGGATGGGGATGGCGCCATAGGCGGTGCGAAGGGCGATGTCGAGCGGGCCTCCGCCCTGCAGCGCGGCCAGGCCGGCCCCGATGGCGGCGCTGACGCCGGTGCCGATGCCGGGCACGAGCGACACGACGCCCTGCGCAAGGCTCAGCTCCTGCTGCGCCAGGTGCTCGAGCTGCTTGAAGTCGCCCTTTTCGAGCGCCTGGGTCATGTGGCTGTACATCTCGAGCGGCGAGACGGAGCGCACGATGTTGCCGAGGCCCGGCACGTGGCTGGCGATCATCACCGGCACGTCCACGGTCTGGGCCACCACGCGGCTGGCATCGAGCAGCGTGTCGCCCACGTGCTGCGCCGCCTTGACCCCCGCCTTGGCGGCGCTGGCGATGGTGCGAATGAACTGCTTGGCCGTCACGTCGCCGAGCTTGGCGCGCAGGATGACGTGCGCGGCCGATTCGAGCTTGCGGCGCGTCGCGTCCGGCAGCGGCGCCACGTGCGCGACGGCGTCGACGCCTTGCGCCGCGGCGCCCTTGAGCGCGTCGAACGCGGGTCGCGCGATGGTCGTGGCCACCTTGCTCGCCTCGTTGAACGCCCCTTCCGCCGCGTGGCCGATCGCGTGGGCGACGTCGTCGAAGAACCCCGCCGTCTCGAACGCCGGATGATCGAGCACGTGCGGCGAGACGTGCGGCGGCAGAAACGGGGCCCGGCTGATCTGCAGCGCGACGTGCAGGGGACCGAGCATCGTGTGCGGCGCGTCGAGCACCGCGACGACGCGCCGCTTGGGGGTGAGCAGCACGCGGAAGGTGCCCTCGGCGACCACGACGTCATGAGTGCGCAACATGGTGGCTCCCGGCGGGTGGCAGGACCGGCGCATGCATCGCGATCGAGAGGGGCGCGTGCGCGGCGGCGATCGGCGCAGCCGCTTGGGCGGGCCCGACCACGCCCGGATCGACCTCGATGCGGTAGAGGCCTGCGAGCTTGGGCGCCCACTCCCAGGGGATGTTCAGGGCGTCGCCGGACCGGATGTTGACCCAGTGCAGCCCGTCCTTGGAGAACTGGGGGTTGAGGCGCGACATCTGCGGGTAGTTCGCCTCCGAGCCGGTGGCCTGCTCGGCGATCTTCGCCGGCCAGGTCGACTCGCCATGCAGATGAATGAACGGGTAGCCGGTCGGCCGTCCGGCGTTTCGTCCGGTGCGCGTGCTCGCGTCGCCCACCGGGTAGGGCGCGGGCATCGGGGACGGCTGCGGCGGCGCGGGCGGCAGGGGCATCGGCGGCAGCGACGGGATGGGCGGGATCGCCGGGACGGGCGCCGGACTCGGGGGCTGCTGCGCCAAGCGCAGCGCTTGCGCCTTGGCCATCAGAAGCCCCGAGGCGATCGGGTACTGCGATTGGATCGCGCTCGCGAAGCCCTCGAGCTTGGCCGGATCGTTCTCGGTCGTCAGCGCTCCGAGCACCGCGCGCTGCATCTCGGGCGGCATCTCCGGATCGAGCGACGGAAGCCCGGGCGTCGGCATCGGCGGCACGGACGGAGCGGGCGGCGGCGATGGCATCGGCGCCGGACCGATCGGCGTCAGCGACGGCACGGGAACCGGGACCGGCACGGGCTGCACGACCGGCTGCACAGGGGGGACCGCCGGCACGATGGGCGGAGGCGATGGCAAGGGCGGAGGGTTCGGCGCCGGCGCCGGGGTCGGCGGGCTGACCATCGGCACCTGCCCCCGCAGGATCGCTTCCTTCATGCGAAGTGCCGCCGCGGCGGCCGGGTACTGCGCCTGAAGCTGCACCGCGTACGCTTCCAGGGCGTTCGGATCGGTCTGCGCCATGAGCTGCTGGACCACCTGCGACCGAGGCGGATCGGGCACGGTCGACAGCAAGTCGAGCGGGTTCTGCGGCATCGCCCCGCCGCGCAGCGCCGCCGCTTTCATGCGCAGCGCCGCCGCCGATAGCGGGTACTGCGCGGCGATCGCCGTCGCGAACGCCTCGAGCTGCGCCGGATCGGTCTCCTGCGCCAGCGCCGCGAGCACCTGATCGCGAAGCTGGGCGGGCATGTTGGCGTCGAGCGAGTAGGTCTTGGGCGGCCCCGACGGCTCCGGGGGCGGGGGCTTCTTCTTCGTCTTCTTCTTGCCCGACGCCACGGCGGCGACGGTCGCTCCTCCGATGAGAAACAGCAGCGGAACCATCGAGGGCATGGGTGAGTCCTTCCTCTCCGAGAAACAACGCGGGGGGAGCGCGCGCGGCGGCGCCGCGCGCTCTCTCGACAGTCAGCGCATCCCCAGGATGCGCGACGGGTCTTCGAGGCTTCCGTCGGCCCGCTGCACGGCCACGTGATAGACCGTGCGCGAGCCGAGCACGCTCTGCTTGACGAAGGCTTGGGCGCGCTCGCCCGCGCGCACACGCAGCTCCGCGAGCCTCCAGCAGCCCAGGTCTTCGCAATCCCCGACCCGAAGGGCGATCGTCTCGGGGATGTCCTGCCAGTCGTCTCGGCCCGGCGGCTCCTCCTCGTAGCGCACGCCGCTCTGGTAGAGCCAAGGCGCCTCGGGGTGCTCACCGAGCCAGGTTTCGTTGACCGCCGCGAGCGCCTCGAGCAGCTTCTTGAGCAGCGCGATGCGCGCCGCGTCGCTCAGCGTCTCGAACGCCCGCAGCTTGAACTGCGGGGCGTAGAGCACGGGTGCGTCTCCGTGCACATCGCAAGGGGTGGCCGACCGCGCGCGCCGCGCGGAGCGCGCGCGGGCGCGTGTGCCCGGCCGGGCTCCCCTGCCCTACTCCAGCACCGCGCCGTACAGCACGGCCTTGAAGTCCTGCGGGTTGGTGTCGATGTTCTTCACCCGCAGCGTCAGCACGATCCCAGGCTGCGCCGTGTCCAGCTCCATGCGCACGCCCACCGCGAGCGAGCTGAAGCTCTCGCCCGGCATGGCGCCGGTCGCCGCGAGTTGGCTGTCCTTGCCAACCTTGATGTCCATGATGTCGAAGTAGCGCGCGAGCGACGGCGGGATCGCGAGCCGCTCGCCGCGGAAGTACACCTGCGGCTTGACCTCGATGTCTTCCTCCACGCCCGGCGCGATGTTCTCGAGGATGAAGCCGATCGGAAACTGCCGCTCGTGCGTCGGCTCCTCGCTCACCAGGCGCCTGCGCCGCGGCGCCGCGGCAGGCGGCGGGGGCGACTCCTGGTAGTGCGGCGCCGGCGGCGCGTGATGCACGGGCATCGCCGCGTGCGCCGGGTGCACCACCATCGGATGGTGCGCCGGATGCATCGCTGCATGCGGCGGCGCCGCCGGATGCGCCGCGTGCGGGTGCGCCTCGGCCCCCATCTCCATCAGCTCGTCGTAGTCGCGTCCCGGCGAGGCGCCGACCAAGTATTCGCGTCCCACGATCATCTCGCGTCCAGCCATGGATCGCCTGCCTTTCAGTGCTGCTCGTAGACGGTGTAGGTCTCACCGGGCATGCCGGCGGTGGCGAAGCCCGTGGGCCGCGCCGCTCCCATGCGCGCGGCGGCGGCGGCCGTCGCAGCCTTCTTGGACGCCTTGCGCTGCGCCGCCTCGTCCTCGTCGTCCTGCGCTTCGGACCCCAGCTCGAAGCCCGCGCGGTAGCCGTACGCGGCCAGCGCGCCCGAGCCGATGTTGACGCCGTGCTCGGCGTACTTGCCCAGTCCCCCGAACAGGGCGAGGCCCGTCAGCGCGGCACCCGCGCCCAGATCCAGCGGCACGCCGAGCAATTTGATCTCGCCGTCCTCGCCCCAGCGGCCGTTCGCGTAGCCCAGGGCGAACGCCGTGCCGCTCACCTCCGTCACTTCCAGTCCTTGCCCGATCCGCTCCTCGGCCTTCTCGCGGAACGTCTTCATGCGCGACTGCGCCTTCTCCACGTACTCGCGCGCCTGAGCAATCGTCTGCGCCGTGAACGCCATCGCTTCTCAACCTCCGTCGGTCGCGGGCCACCGTGGCCCTCGCACGGACGGTTGTGCGTCGCGCCGGCCATCGGGCCAAGGGCTGCGCAGCCGTTCTCCTCCATGGAGTTCCACCCTGGAGTCCCCATGAAGGCCCTCCATGGAGGAACTCCGTGTCGCAGGGAATTTTTCGGCATCTGCGCGCGCGCCGGCCGTACACGGTATGGGGAACGCGCATTGCTCCAGGTCGGAAGCAACCCACCCCCAAAAAAGTTCGATTGGGGGGCAGCGGGGGGCACTTCACATGGAGAGACGACGATGAACGACACGCCGAAGCGGGCGCGCGTCACGCGCAGCGAAGCCGCCCGGATCCTTCAGACCACCTATGACAATGTCCGCTACCTCGAGCGGCGCGGTCGACTGACCGTCCGAGGCGTCGATCCCGACGGAGTCAAGCTCTTCGACCGCCACGAAGTCGAAAAGCTCGCCAGCACGCGTCGGATTCGCCACTTTCGGAAGGAACGCAAAGCGGAAGGCGAGCTCCACGCTGCGGTCTTCAAGCTGTTCAAGGCCGGCAAGAGCTTCGAGGACGTCGTCATCGAGACCAACCTCAAAGCCGACGAGATCCTCGTGCTCTGGGATAGGTACAAGGCAGGCTTCAACTACCGCCCCGAATCCTCTTCCCCTGAACCGGCGCGCGTGCGCTCGCCGCGCCCAAGCCCGCCTCCGGAGACCGAAGAGCAACGCCGTGAGCGCGAGCACCAGGAGCAGATGCGCGAGCTGGACATCGAGTTCGAACGGCACCGGCGACGGGTGCACGGGTCGAAGTAACGCGGGCTTCAGCCCTGCTTCTTCAACCAGAGGTTGACCGCCTCCTCGATGGCCTCGCTGAGGTCGTACTGATTCGCAGCGCAGCTCACCATCAAGCGGTGCGACAGCTCTGCATCGAGATAGAAAGTCTGCTTGCGGAGCTCACGTCCGTCCGTGCGAACGAGCGTCTTCCGACGCCACTTCTTGGATGGTCGTGCCGGTGGGTCTTGATCCGCAGTGTGCGCGGGCACCGGGGCAATCGGCGAACTCGCCTGCTGCGCTTCGTTCGAGGGCGCCTCGGTGACCGGCGTGTCCGCCGGTGCATCGTCTAGCCCCACGAAAGCGGCGACGGCACTCGCATCGGGACGTGCTGCTCGACGAAAGGACGTAATCGGAACCGCCTTACCCATTGACCACCTCCGCCATCCCGTGGCCGAACGCCAGCAGCTCGTCGACCAATGAGCGAAGCTCGAGCGCGCCCTTGTCGCGAGGCGCGTACTGCGCGATGCCCATTCCGGCCGTGATGGCCTCCTGCCATGCGACTCGAAACATGGTCTCCGCGGCGAACACGGGTAGCTCGCAGTTCTCGAGGATGGCCCGAGCATTCTTCCCCAGGGCGGTGCTAGGGAGCTTCCGCACGAACACGAGTGCCGCCTTCAAGGCCGTGTTGATCATCTGCGCCTGCGAGATGAGAGCGATCGTGTCCGTGTTTCCCCACACCTCGGCGCCGCTCTGGCTCACCGGGACGAGCGCTATGTCCGCGAGCATCAAGGCCGCACGTTGCACGTCGCCCAGCTTTGCTGGCGTGTCGATGACGACGTGATCGAACCGATCCATCGCCTGCAAGTTGGTCGGCTTGCACATGTCCTTGCCCAGTGCGACCACCTGCGGCGGCTGTCGACCGGCCTCGATCGCCACGTCGCGTGCGATCCGCGCTGTGCCTTGCGGATCGCCGTCGACGATGAGTACGGAGTGCCGCCGTGCGGCGAGTTCCCATGCGATCGAGATGGCGAGGGAGGACTTTCCCACCCCGCCCTTCTGAGAGACGAGCGCGATCTTCATCGTGAATCGTGCTTACCGGCTGGCAGGCGGACGGGCCAAGAAACTGACCGGCCAGCGCGCGCAACCGCCAGCCACCTAACCCGTCGCACGCTGAACGGGCTCGCCTGCCCGATGGCCAGAAAGCTGGCCCGCGTGCCCGCTGGCGGCTTCGCGTTTTGACCTGCCGGCCTGCTAGCGCGTCGCGCGCTCGACCTGCCAACGGGCGCGTCGACAAGCCATCTGGGCTGCTGGCATGCCGGCGGTCCGGCGCGTCAGTACGGCTGGCGCGCCGACTGGTTGACTAGCCGAGCGTCTGGGCTGCTCGCACGCCAAGCGGCTGGGCGACTGAATGGTTGGCGGTCTTGCTGGCCAGCCTGCCGAGCGTTGGGCGGCCTCGCCGGCTCGCTCGCCAGCGGGCGTGGAGGACGAACCGGCTAGCGGGCTAGGATATCCGCACGCTTGCATGCGGGATGGCTGAGCGGCGAGCCAGCCGGCAGGCCAGCAGGCCACGTCGACCGGCGCGCTGGGCGCTCGGTGGCCGTGCCACTGAACGCAAGTAACGAATTTTGTTCCATTACCCTCGGAGATGGAGGTAACCACTCCATAGAGACGCAGATCACTCGACGGAGTGGTTAAGCCCTATGGAGCCCTGGTTCCCAACACCTGCCGCGTCGAAACTGACGGGGGTCAGCGTCAAGACCCTTGAGAACTGGGCGCAGCGAGGCTTTCTGAAGGCATCCCTAGCGGATCGCCCAGGCCCGGGCGGTCGACGCGTCTACAGCTTTCGTGACCTGATTGCCATCCGCGTTGCCGCGTCTCTGCGAGACCGCGGCATCGACGTGCGACACATGAAGCGCGTCGTCGAATACCTCCGCAAGCGCAAGGGGCTCGATCTCAGCGCGGCCGACGTGCTTGCCAGTACGTTGCTCGTCACCGACGGTCACGACGTTTACGAGGTCGACGGGAACGCTCGCGTCTCCACGCTGCGGCATCCAGACCAGACTGCGCTCGTCGTGCCTCTCGGCCGGATGGTTGCGAAGATTCGCGCCGACGCAGCTCACGTGTACGCCGCATGATGGCGAAAGGAGGGGACCAGCCGACGGCGATCACGACCTCACAAAACGACTAAGGCCTCCAACGGACGCCGGGTTGCTTGGCGGCGACTTTTACGTCCGGAGGAAGCCTAGCCTGCCCTTGGGAGAGCTAAGAGCAGGATAGGGGAGTGTGTTGCCTTACGCAAGATCTCGCGTGAGGCACCCACTTGGCCGTTGCGGAGCCGGCCTGAAGCAGGGCGTTGCGGGCGTAGTCCCGCCAGCCTTGGCGCTTCAGTGCGAGCGCCCCGCAACGAGCGCGCCTGCGCACGCGTTTGGTCCGTGCGCGCCTGCTTTTCATCGGAAACCGCTCCGCGCGAGCAGTGACGCCCATTGGGGGCGAGGGCGAGGGGCTTTCCGGAAGCGGGTCGGAGCTGGTCTCCGGCCGCTAGGTGACTCGTGCAACCTGATGCTCCGACCGGCGCTCCTGCGCCGCGGCTCGATGCTCATGCACCCGTACGTATCGAAACGTTGCGGTTCGGCGTGTACCGTCGGCTTCGCTCGCCCTCGGGCCGCGACGTGTTCCCGCGAGGGCTGCCCACACCGGGCGCAAAGCCCATCGAGCAGGTGCCGCTCGTGGAGGCGCTGACGCGAAGGTGGGACGACGATCGGCACATCGTGCTGTACACGTCCGATCGCCCCTACCGCATCAACAACGCGGCCGTCGCCGAGGCGCGGGTGGAAGTGCGCCTGCTCGCGTTCGACGTCGACAACCACGACGACGCTCCGGGCTGGATGGAGGCCGAGCGCCCGAAAATCGCCGCCCTGCTGGCGGCGCACCCGGGCGGCTTCGCGTACACCACCCGGCGCGGATGGCGTGTCTTCTACGCGCTGCCTGCACCTTTTCGGGTGGCGTCCGAGGCGGACAAGCGGGCGTTCGTGCTGCTGTATGCGCGCGTGGCCGCCTACGTCTTTGCGCGCTTCGGCATCGCGCTCGACGCGGCGCTCATCCGCTGGAATCAGCCCGTGCGGCTGCCGCACGTCGTTCGCGACGGCAAGGTGCTGGACGCCGAGATCCTCGCCGGGGACGCGCACGCGCTCGGGGTGTTCGAGCTGCCCGAGGATGTGCCGAGCAAACCGGACCTGCGCGCGCTGGCGCAGGTGGTGCCGAGCTGGGGCAGCATCGCCAAGCAGTGGCAGCCCGAGCGCGAAAAACTTCGCATCGCCACCTCCGAGTGGGATCACGTGCCGCTGCCGCCGTACCCCGAGCGGCTGGCCGCCGCGGCGGCGTGGGCGCGCGAGCAGGCGCCGCGGGCCATCCAGGGGCAGGGCGGGCGCGTCACGGCGCGCTCGGTCGCGGCGATGCTGCACGTGGGCTTCGCCCTCCAGCGCGAGGACGTCGAGGCGCTGCTGACGGGCGCGTACAACAGCCGGCGCTGCGCGCCGCCGTGGTCGGACGCGCAGATGGACGAGCTGCGCACGATCGCCCAGGGCGTCGCCAAGACGCCCGTCCATGTGCCCGGCTTCATGCTCTCGCGCGATCGCACGGGCATCGAAGCCGCACGCGCGACCCTCGCGGACGAGGCCGCGGCGCGCCATGCCGCGGCCCTGGGCGACGTGCCCACGCGCGTCGTGGATGCCATCGAGCAGCACCGCGCCGTCATCGTGCGGGCGACCTACGGGGCGGGCAAGACGCACGCGATGAGCCAGTACATCGCGACCTGCACGACCGGGCGCGTGCTGGTCGTCGTGCCCCGCCACGAGCTGGGGCGGGCGTGGGTCGAGCAGCTCGCCGCCGCGGGCGAGATGGACGTGGCCTACCACGCCTCGGTCGTGCAGCGGCGCGACGAGCAGGGCCGCCGCCACTGCGACAACAAGCACGCGCTGCCGCTCTACGAGCGGGGAGGGGACGTGCGCCGGGACGTATGCCCCTCGTGCCCGCGCCGAACCGAGTGCCCGGCGTACGCCGAGCACCCGCGCGCGGGCGCTCGCGTGCACGTGCTTCCGCGGGAGATGATCCCCAAGTTTGGAGTGACTGACGACGACTTGGTCGTCTTCGACGACGCCGCGGTGGACTTGCTCGCGTGGCACCGGCTGACCGTGCGGCAACTGCAACGCTTGTCCGGGGCCGACGTGCGCCTCTTGCCGGCCGCGCAGCGGCGCTACGTCGGAGCGCTCGTCGACGCGCTCCTCGCGGGGCCTCGCGCCGCCGACGAGATTGCGCGGGCGGCGCTTGGCGACGTCGCCGGCGAGGCGGCGTCGACTCCCGGGGCGGCGCTGCGCCTTCTGGCCGGCCGCGCCGTCGACGGGCAGCGCTCGCCCCACCTGCCGAGCGATCTGCTGGCCGAGGGCGGCGACGAGCTCGCGGCGACGCTGCGCGACGCCGGCACGCTGCGCGAGGTGCTGCGCTTTGCGGCGGCGTGCGCCGACGGCGCCGAGGTGCACTGGTCGGACGGCGTGCGCAGCGTGCACGGCGAGACCGCGGCGGCGAAGCTCCTGCGCGCGCACGGGGGGCGCCTGGTGGTGCTCGACGCCGCGGCCAATCTCGACGAGCTAGGGGCGCTGCGCGGCGATTGGCACGTCGAGCGCCTGGACGTGCCCGACGCCGGCGACACGAAGCGCACGCTGCTGTTTGTGCCCAACGCGCATCGCACGGCGCTGCGCGACGCGTCCAAGCGTCGTGCGCTGCTCGATGAGTGGCTCGGGGCCGCGCTCGCGCTTCTGACCGAGAGGGGCGTGCGGCGCGCGGTGCTGGTCAGCTACCAGGCGCTCGTGCCCGAGCTGCGCCAGCACCCGGCGGTGCTCGCGTGGCTCGCCGAAAGGCCGCGCCGCAAGCTGCGCTTTGCGCACTACGGGGCGCTGCGCGGCTCCAACCGCTTCCAGGGCACGCAGGCGGTGGTGACTCTGGGGGACCCCTGGCTCAATGGGCAAGACGTGGCTGGGCGGGCCGAGTGGCTGGACCTCCCCGACGAGCCCACCTACCGCATCGAGCTGGCCAGGGCGGAGCTGGGGCAAGCCCACGGCCGGTCGCGGAGCGTGCGGCGGCGCCGGCGGCTGACGCACGTGCACGTGGGGCGCCTGGTGCCCGAGGGGTGGGGCGCGGGCGTCGAGGTGGAGCCGCTCGGCGGCCCGCCAGAGCGCTCGCGCGGCGAGGCGGCGAGGGAGGAGTTCGAGGCGCTGGTCGGCGCCGTGGGCGGCAACCGCGCGGCGGCAGCCGCCATCGGCTGCTCGCGCTCGGCGGTGTCCGATTGGCGGCGCGGCCGCCGCCCGCTGCCGCGCCACGCGCTCGAGCGGCTTCGGGCTCTGCACGCGGACACGCCCAACGCCTCTGCTTCGTCAGGAGAGGCGGGCGGGGCGCGCGCGCGCGGGATGGACGCGGGCCTTTGTAAACAAGAGAGAACTAGGGCGCGCGTCCATCTGCCCGCCATGCCGGTCGAGGGCGTGGGGGGGGACCTAGAGTCTGAGGAAACGGTCTTGGCCGGTCCGGCGGACCGGCTCTCTCTGGCCCCACAAAATTCTCCCTCCCTGTCCCCCACGTCGGCGGTTGTCATCGAGCGGGCAGGGAGCGCTCTCTCCAGCGATCCCCCCAGAGAAGATCGCTCTCTGCCTTCCGCCTCGGCGACCGCAGTCGGGGAGCCCTCGGCGGGCGAGCAGCAGAGCGCCGCGCCGCCCGCGGTCGGGGGGGAAGCGGGCGCGCAAGCCGCGCCTCGGCTCCGGTCGGGACTCTACGTCGTGCCCCCTGCTGGAGCCGTGAAGCCGGAGGAGTCCTCGGGCGCCGGCGCTTCGAGGGAGCCGAGCGCCCCGGCCGAGGGGCGTTACGTGCCGGCCTCCCGGCAGGATGTGGCGGCGTTCGTGGCGCGCGCACTGGCCGCGCTCGATGCTCCAGCGACGGGCGGCGTGGCGCCTGGTGCTGTCGCCGCCGTGGCGCGCGGCTCTCCGGAGACGCCGCGAGCCGATGACCCATGGCGCGCCGAGCTGCTTGCGGCGCAAGAGCGTGCACGGCGCAAGCTCGGCCTGGGACCGTCGCCGCCGTCGTCCACGGCGTGCGACGATCGGGCGCGGAGGGCCGGATCGTGAGGGCGGCGATGAGCCAGCGCGTCCGTTCACGCGGCGCGCAGCCGCCGCCCGTAGCAGGCGTCGCAGAGCGGCTTGCCCGTCTCGGTGCGCCGCCGCGTGGGCTTCGATTCTCGGCACGCCGCGCATGTCCTGCGCGGCGTGAGCCGCCGGAACGCGCACGTCGGGCACACGGGCGTGCCGTTGGCCAAGCGCGCCGCCACGCGCTTGCGGCGCTTGCAGAAGCGGCAGGGCGCCGTGCGCGTGCGGTGGTAGCACGTCGAACAGAGCGGCCCTTGCGCTGCGCGCGCGACCGGGTGGGCGAGCGTGCCGCAGGCCGCGCAGCGCTCGGTGGGGCGGCGTTGCCGGTGGTGGCACGGCCGGCACAACGGCGCGCCGCCGTCGTCGCGCACGTACACCCGCCGGAGCGCGCCGCACGAGGTGCACCTCTCGCGCATGCGAACGAGCCGCCCGTAGCAGTCGACGCACAGCACGCGACGCTGGATGCGCGTGTGGATCGACTTGGTCTCGCGGCAGCCCGAGCAACGCGCGACGTGCAGACTCGACGCGTAGCAACGCTCGCACACTGCAGGGCCGCTTCGGTGCGGGCCGAGGCGCGCTGCGGCCGGACCGACCCGCCCGCAGCGACTGCAGCGCACGCGCGGCGCGAGCCGGTGGCGGTAGCAGGCCCTGCAGACCCACCCACCCGCGGCGCGGCTCACAAAACCCGAGCGCTTGGTTTCACCGCAAAGCGTGCAGGTGTGTACGCCGTCGCCGCGGGGCACCGGCGAGTTTTCGCGCCTCCCCCGCCGCCCGGGCAAGCTGAAAGGGCGCCGCGCTCGGCGCCCGGTTGCGGCCACCGGCAGCTGTGGCACCGTGCCGAACCCATGGGCCACACTGGGGCGGGCAGGGGAGGCGGCGGGCCGCTGCGTTTTTTTCGCAACCGGCGCCGCGCCGCGTCCGATGGGTGGGTGGAAGGCCGAGAGGGCCACGCAAAACGCGCTTACGCGAACAGGATCCAGATGCACGCCCCGATGCTGACGACCACCAGCACGAGCAAGAGCACGACCGCCGCGCGCATCGCGACGTTGCCGGCGCTCTTGCGCGGCGGCGCCATGGTCGGGGAGGGGGGCTCGGGGACGATGGCGATGGCCGCCGCGTCGGTCGGCGCCGCCGCTGCCGCACTGGGCGCTGCCTCGGGGGCGGCTGTCGCTGGGTCGGCCGCCGGCGCGGGCGGGGGTGGATCTGGCGGCATGTTCGCCGGCGGTTCGCCGGGTGGCGCACCCGCCTGCTCCACGACCAGTTGGTCAGCCACCGCGTCGAGCGCTGGGGGTAGCTGCAGCGCGAGCACCGTCGAGCCGATGCGCGCGGCGAGCGAGGGCGGCCACGGGGCCGTGCTCCCGCTGGGGAGTGCCGCATCGCCGAGCAAGATGCCTCCTTTGCCTCCGGCGTCCTGCACGACGATGCGCGCGCCCTCCCGCCGCACACGCACATGCTCGCGCGAGACGCCCAGGTCCATCAGGTGCATGTCGCAGCGGGAGCTACGGCCGATGCTGTACGCGCGCCCCTGCTCGCTGAGCGCCAGTCGCTCGCCGCTGTCGGGCCCTTCGACCACGAGCACGGTCGGTACCGACACGTCCAGCAGTCGCGCGACGATCTCCAGGGCCATCTCTCGCGTCGACAGGCGCGCCGGCGAGCCGCTCGACACCCGAACCTCCGTCCAGATCGAGCCGACGCGCACCAGGTCCCCATCCCGGAGCACGCGCGCCGCGCCGGCCGCCAAGCGGCAGCCGTTGACCCAGGTGCCGTTGCGGCTGCCTTCGTCGACGAGCGACCACGAGCCGTCCGCGCCCTGGCGCGCCATGGCGTGCAGCTCGCTCACGCTCGGGTGCGGCAGGCGCAGCTCGCAGCCGCTCGCTCGCCCGATGCGCACGCGATCCTCGTCGAAGTGCACATCGACGGGCGCGCGCTCCGCGTCAGCGTGGGGTGGGCGAAACCGAAACGCGATGGCCATCCGAGAGCCATCTTGTGGCATGCGTTCCGGGTCTCGGCGAGCAAAGAGCACCTGACCTCCCATGGCCAACGTCTTCCGCTACCCGCTCAACGACATGATCGCCGGTACGCTGTACCGCGTCGATCGTCTCATTGGCGTGGGCGGTATGGCCACGGTCTACCAGGTGACGGACATGTCGTGCGGGCGCCGCTACGCCTTCAAGCATCTCAGCGCCGACTTGCGCGACCGGGTAGACCTTCGCCGACGCTTCGTGGAAGAAGGCAAGTTGCTCGGCAGCCTGCATGGCCATCCTGGCATCGTGGAGGTCATAACGCAGGGGTTCACCGCCGACGATTTGGACGTGCCCTTCATGCTGCTCGAACTACTCAATGGCCCGAACGGCAGGCATGTCCTGTCAAAGCGAGGGCAACTCGACCCGATGGTCGCATGCGACATCATGAGCGCGGTGCTCAAGGCGCTCGATCACGCGCACGAGAAGGGGGTCGTTCATCGCGACGTCAAGCCCGAGAACGTCGTGTTCCACCGCGACCCCGAAGGCAAGCCCAAGACGAAGCTCATCGACTTCGGCATCCACAAGTCTCGCCACGAGCGATCCAAGGGTTATCTGGTCGGCACCCCGCTGTACATGGCGCCGGAGCTGCTCGACGAGAGCGCGGGCGACTACGATCTGCAGCACTTGGTCGACGTGTACTCGGTGGGCATCACGCTCTACGAGTTCATCACGGGCCGTACTCCGTTCGATGACGAGCCGAACGAAGAAGCAGTGTTGAAGGCGCACCGCTGCAAGGCGCCTCCGCCGCCGTCCAAGTTCGTCGACGGACTGACCGTGCAACTCGAAGACGCGATCATGCGCGCGCTCGAAAAAGATCCACGAAAGCGGTGGCAGGATGCATTCACCTTTGCCAACGCGCTGAGCGATTGCTCGAAAGGGCACGCGAGCGCGGCGATTGACGTCGACGTTCATTCCCGCATCACGGCCGAGCAGATCCCCACCCACGTCGGGACTCCCGTCAACGAGCGGCCGAGCAAGAACACCACCGAGCCCGGCTCGCCATCGCCGCAAGACAAGGGCGCAAGCCAGGGCACGCAGATCCCGGCCACGGAACCCGGCGTTCCATTCGAGATTCTGCACATGATGATGGCCAGGGCAACGGCCGGAGAACGCGCCACCAACCCCGGTACGCCGGAAGCGCAGAAGGCGACGCACCGGACACAGCCGGATGCCCACCCCCAGGCCAACCTGGCAGCCCCCGACGCGCGCGAGCCGATGCCGGCGCTACGTGTATCGAACATCGCGACGCGAAGTCGGCCGGACCTCTTTCAGCCGAGCGACAGGCGCGGCAAGTCCGACACCCCTGCCATCGACGTTCCGCCCATCCACGACGATCCCGATGCGCCCCAAGCCCTGCGCGAATCAGTCCAGCAATCGCAACAAACGGACGAGCCCGACCGCGTCTGGATCGACGAAGACGTCTTTCAGAAGGCGGAAACCGATCCGACGTCGACTCGAACACCGGGCGCCGCGCTCGAGCGCGCGACACCAAGGAAGTGGAGAAGGCTCGACGTGTTGGCAGTGGCGGCGGCGTTCGCCTCGACGGTCCTGGTCGGGTCGGTCATCGTCGTCGTTGGTCTGCGGCAAAGGCCTTCGACGCAATCCACTGGTTCTTCAGCACCGACTCGTTCGCTGAGCGTCGAAAGCACGCCATCGCTCACTGCTGCAGTTGCTGCGGCTCCGCCGACATTGCCGTCGCCATCGGCTTCTTCCGCACCGGCGATCGCCAAGGTGCCCACGAACGATGAACCGCGCTCGACTGCGCGCCCGGTCCGCATCACGGCACCACCCCGACCGAGTGTCAGCTCGGACGGGGTGCCCGATCCGTTTCTCGTCCCAACCAGTCCCCTGCCAGCTCACGCAAAGGTGCCCAAGCCCGCTGGAGCTGCTAGCGACGTGGCCCGCATTTTTTCAAACGATGCGCAGAAATGACGTGGATGAAAGAGAGCGGCGAGATGACGCGGCACGGGCGTGACACGCAGGTGCAACCGCATCCTGTGCACACCGATTCCGAGGTCGGCGCGCGGACCGACCCTGGCCCGCCGCCCGAGATGGACAACGCGGACGACACGGTCGAGGACGCGGCCGAGGTGGCTGCCGAGCACCGAACCCCGGTGGGCATCAACGAGCATCTGGTCGATGAAGCCGTCGAGGCCTTCGCCAAGGCAGCATCCCAAGGCGCTGCATACGCGCCCAAGGCCGGCCAGAACATCGCCGACACGACGGCGCTCGATGTCGAGCAACGAGCAGCTGTGGCCTATCGTGGCAAGCCGCGTCCGCTTCCCTCGGGCCACCCAACGCCGCCGCCGCAAGAAGCGATCATCGTGCACACGACGCCGGTAGCAGCGCCGGACGTTTCGCCACCACCGCTATCGCCACCGCCGCCGGCCGTCGTCAAGGAGTCGACCCTTAGCGACTTGCTGGACTCGGTGGAGAGCGAGTGGCTCGACGAACCGGCGCCATCGTCGCAGCGCGATGTGCCCACGTACGTGGCGCCCATTCGCCGCCGCGTCCCGAGGGCAGCGAAGATGGGTCTTGCGATCGCGGGCATCGTCTCGCTCTGCATTGCCGTCCTCGCCGCGATCCGCGTCGTGGGCCATCGAAGCCAGGCGCAGGCGCCGACGAACGCTGCGGAGCCAGTGACAACGACGGCGCCGCGTGAACCTCCGATTGCTGCAAAACCGCTGCATTCGGCATCGAACGTCGCTGCAAGAGGAGCGACGACGACGTCCCAGCCGCCGCCCAGCTCGATGTCGTCGGCACGCCCGCCGCCTGCGATGGAACCGACGCACCGTCGGTCGAAGTTAGCGCCAGTAGCAACCGCCCCCGATCTCGACTTGCTCAAGTGAGCCCCTGCATGCGACCGAACCTTCTCGCCATTGCCAGCCTGCTGCTCGCGACGAGCGTCGCCATCCCTGCCGCAGCCACCGACGCCAAGACGGAAGCGGCCAAGCGCTACCGAGATGGCATCAGCGCATACAAGAAGCTGGATTTCGAGGAAGCGAGACTCTCTCTGCTTCAGGCCTACGCGCTCGATCCGCAGCCGCGATATCTCTGGGATCTCGCCATCGCCGAGACCAAAGCGAACCATCCCGCCGAGGCGCTGATGCACCTGAGGCGCTACCTCTCGCTGCCGCAGGCGAGCGACCAGGACCGGGCCAAGATCCGCCACGTCATGGCCGAAGCCGAGAGCAAGACCGGGCACGTGCAAATCATCGCCCCGCCGGGGGCTGTTCTCTCGATCGACGGACAGGACACGCCCGTGTTCGCCGATGGCGTCGTCGACGTCATGCCGGGCAAGCACACGGTCCAAGCGCGCGTCGGAACGAAGGTCGCATCGGGCGAGGTCGATCTCCGCGCCGGTGAAACGGTCCGCACCGAGCTGATGGTCGACCCAGGACCCGCATCGTCGCCACCACCGCAACCGTCCCCGGTCGCGTCGCCCCCGTCCATGATGCCGAGCCCTTCTCCACCGGCGCAGTCGCCACCGGCATCGGCGGAACATCGCGCGCAGTCAGCCGGTGCCTCGTGGTGGACGACTCCCCATACCGTGGGCGTCGTGAGCGCCGCCGGCGGCGGCGTCGCACTCGGATTGAACTTGGCGTTCCATGAGGCGGCGAGCGCCGCCGGCGATCCATCGACGCACAACACGTTCGCCTATCTGACCTGGGCGAGCTTCGGCGTCGGCGCAGCGGCCGTTGCCACCGGCGTGGTCCTCATGCTTTGGCCTAACTCGTCCTCGCAAACCGTCATCATGCCCGCCGCGACCCCGGCGGGCGCGGGCATTCACATCGAGAGGGACTTCTGATGCGTATCCATTGGCTTCTTGGAATCGTCGTCATCGCGGTGGCTGCTTCGGGGTGCGTCGACAGCCTCGAGTGCACCGAGAACTGCGGCTCTTCGTCGGACGACGGAAGCGCAGGCGACGTCGTCATCCCGACCAATGACGCTGGCGACGCGATCGCGGACGGCGGTGCGGATACGAGCACTGATGCCGGCTCGAGCGGCGACGGCGATGCGGAGGCCGGCTGCACGCCTCCGCTGTCGCTGAGCTGCAACGGAACATGCGTGGATCCGACGCTGCCGTCGCACTGCGGCAGCTGTGATAACGCGTGCCCGGGTCCGGACGCTGGCGCGGGCTCGGCGACGTGCACGGGCGGGGTGTGCGGCCTGGGGTGCACGTCGCCGACGTCGCTCGACTGCCAGGGCGCGTGCGTGGACCCGAGCGATCCAGCGCACTGCGGGTCGTGCAGCAACGCGTGCCCGGGGCCGACGACGGGCACGGGGCAGGCGGTGTGCACGCTGGGCGCCGACGGCGGCGGGGTGTGCAGCGTGCAGTGCGGGGGGTCGACCAGCGAGCAGTGCGGCAGCTCGTGCTTCGATCCGAGCGACGTGCACCACTGCGGCGGGTGCAACAACGACTGCCCGGTGCCGCCGAACGGCACGGCGACGTGCGGCGGCAGTCCTCCGGGCTGCGGCATCGCGTGCAACGGCGGCTACCACGCGTGCGGGGGCGCGTGCGACTCGAACTCCGACGTGCCGTCGAACACGTCCGATCCGTGCATCCTGAGCGACGGGTTCGGCGTCTTCGTGTCGTCGAGCACGGGCAGCGACGCGAGCGGCCAGGGCACGGCGGCCTCGCCGTACGCGAGCATCGGCCACGCGCTCTCGCACATGAACGGCAAGGGGCGGGTGTACGTGTGCAACGGGACCTACGACGAGCAGGTGAGCATCACGAGCGCGGTGGCCATCTTCGGGGGGCTGAGCTGCGCGGGGGGCAACTGGAGCTACGTGGGCAGCCACGCGCTGGTGGCGGGCCCGCAGAACGAGCCCGCGCTGGTCGTCAGCGCCGGCAGCGCCGCGGTCGACATTGAGGACATGGCGTTCACCGCGCCCGACGCCTCGGGGCAGGACGGCGCCGGCAACGGCAACTCCAGCATCGCGGCGCTCGTCAACGGCTCGAGCAACGTGACGATGCACCGCTGCGCGCTGACCGCCGGCACGGGGGCGAGCGCATCGCAGAGCAAGCCGGCGACGGGCGCCAACTACACCGACGGCCCCAGCGCGCCGAGCGGGTCGCCCAACAGCGGCACCAGCGGCGGGGCCGGGGGGACGGCCGCGTGCGTGTTCGGGCAGAGCGCCGGCGGCGCCGGAGGAACCGTCGGGGTCAAAAGCAACAGCGGTGTGCTCGGCGGCGGCGACGACGGCTCGTCGACGCCGACGGCGACGCTGGGGCAATCGAGCGGCTACGACGGTGTTGGCGGTGGTCCGAAGACGAGCGGTGACTCCGGCGCCAGCGGCGCTGCACAGAGCGGAGGTGCCGAGGCGACGAGCTACGGCGCGCTGAGCGCGAGCGGTTGGACGCCGACGCAAGGCGGAAGTGGCTCACCGGGCAACCCAGGGCAAGGCGGAGGAGGAGGAGGCGTCAACAACACGGCGACCTTCGGCGGCAACGGCGGCGGGGCCGGCGGTTGTGGGGGAGCTGGGGGCGCCGGGGGCGGGGGCGGCGGCGCCAGCATCGCGCTCGCAAGCATCGCTAGCTCGGTCACGCTCGATGGCGGCTGCACCCTCGCAACGGCAACTGGAGGTAACGGACAGCCCGGTGGCGACGCTCAGGGCGGGCAGAAGGGCGGAGCACCGGGCAACGACATCGCTGCTAGTACCGGCGGCTCTGGCGGCAATGGCGCGGGCGGCTCTGGAGGCGCTGGGGGCACGGCGGGCATCTCGGTATGCATCGCCTACACGACGACGGCGCCAGCGAGTGCGGCGAGCTGCTCGCAGGGCAGCGCCGGGCAGCCGGGCGCGGGCGGGGCGGCCGGCGGCGGCGGCGACAACGGCGACGGTGACCCCGGGGCGGCCGGCAACCCGGGCGCCATAGGCCTGGCGGGCATCGCGCAAGCGGTGCTGCAGGTGCCGTAGTCGTTTCCACGCAACCGGTGCGGCGGGCAGCCGATAGGGGGGCAGAGGACCGGCAATGGGCGACAACCGACTGACCATCGACGCGTCCGGGCGACTGCCGATTGTGCCGCTCCGCGATGATTCGAGCGACGCGCCCGGCTTGGTGCAGAAGAGGCGCGCCCAGCAGCAGGACGTGGCGGTTCTGTTCGACAAGGTGCCACTGTTCGAGCCTCCGCTTGCCATCGCTAAGCCCGCGAAGGATCAGGAACTCGTGCTCGGGTTCGACCCGCTGGCGAAGACGGGCGCGCCCGCGAAGCAGGCGGTGAGGTCCACGCCCGCACCGGCCCTGGATCCGAGCCACTATTCCCCCGAGCTTCTCCGGCACAATCTGGTCGCCACGCGTTTGCAGCTCAACGCGATCGCGGCGGATGACCCTCGGCGGACGCAGCTTGAGCAAAGGCTGCAGGCGCTCGAAGCCTACGACGCGTGCAAGGACGCAAAACCGATGCTCGTCCCGGCAAGCCAGCTGCCGCACGAGGCGTACTCGCCCGAGCAGCTCACCTCGTGCACGGGCGAGAGCGGCCGATGCCTGTCGCTCGGCCAGGCGGTCGCCATCGAGGAGAAGCACCAAGAAGTCTGCGCGTGGACCGGGGTCGATCCGCTTCGGTTCGAGGACGTGGCGAGCGGGCAGGCGGCAGCGGGGGTCGACCGTCAGAGCCGCGAGCTGGCCGAGCGGGCCAAGTGGCTGCACGTCATCGACGCCGAGACCCAGAACCCCCTGGCCGCCGCTGCGGCGGCGTACTCGATCGCGCACGGCGACCGCGTGGACACCACCGCGGCGTGGACCGATCTGGCGCAGGCGGTCGGCGGGGTCGCGGCCAGCTTTGCGGGAGCTGGGCGGAAGATGCCTGACTTCGACACGACGGAACCGACGCGAGTGGCGCCCGCCGCCGGTGGGCCGGCTCCAGCGGCTACGAACGGTTTCGTTGATCACTTCAAGATCGCGCAGTTAGCCGCGGGGCGCACGCCTGCGGAAGTTGAAGCGATTACGAGATTTCTGCAGGACAGCAACGTGCCTCCGCAGCACTGGGTCGCGACGGCTATGGGCTTCGCCCCCGGCGCGCGCGTCGAAGTGCTTGCGACCGATACGCCCGCCCTGCGCTACTACGGTGCTGAAGCGCGGCCCCGGAGTTTTTGGCTGACGGAACGGCCCGTCGCGAATCCGTCAGCGCAGCTCGCGTTGAATCCAGAGGCCAACGACGCCAGTCAGATGAAGATGTGGATCATTCCGCGCGGAACCGCGGTGCTTCGTGGGACATGCGCTCCGCTGAACGGGCAGCCTGGCGGGGCGTCGCAGATTTTTGTGCCCGATCCATCCGTGTTGAGGGAGCCATGAACGAGCAGCTCTTGAGGGACCTGGAAGATGTGCGCAAAGCGGTTGACGAAGCCCTCCGTGCCCGACTGGCCGGGGTTGGGGGCATCGAAGGTCCGCGCAGCCTCGAAGTCATCCTGCGCGAGCTGGACGAGGCGGCAGCGGCTGTACGCGGCGGCAAGCTGCCGCCACATAATCAGCGACTGGCGCAGACGGCTCGCATCGTTAGCGACTGGTACCCGCGCACGCCCCTCGGCGACCGCATCGCAGAAGTCGTGACCAGCTACTTCATGGCGTAGCCGCGATAGCCCTCGCCGGGATCCCTGGGCGCGCTTGCAACCCTGGTCCGCGCCGTGCGCTCAGCTCAGCGTGACGCGCGTAGTCCTTCATCGAAGCGAGTCTGCTCCGAACGGGCCAGCCGGGGCGCGGGTGTTGGAGCCCTCGCGGGGGCGGGCGGCGGGGGGCATCGCGCGCGGAGCCTCAGCCCACGCTCGGGGGGCCGGACGGGACTCAGAACGCCCACCCCAGGGACCCGTCCATGACGAGCTGCGGCCCGCTGAGCGTGGCGACGGCGCCCGCGCCCGGCGAAGGGCTGCCTCCATCGAGGAAGTACATGGCGCCGCCGCCCAGGCGCAGGCTGAAGCCGTAGTCCCATGTCCACTGGTAGCCGGCAGTGGCGCCGACGCCCAAGGCGTCCGAGCTCCAGTCGAAGTGCATCAGGCCTTCGCTCAGGGGTCGCGCGAAGGCGACGCGCGGCTCGACATAGAAGCCGTGCAGCGCGGCGGCCGGGTAGAAGAGCAGGCCGCCGCCGAACGCCGTGGAAGCCGAGCTTCCGAACCCGTACAGGTTGCCCTCGACGCTGGCGGCGAAGTGCTTGCCGAGCACGAAGTCGACGTCGCCGCCGTAGACGCCGGCGGCGACGGCGAGCGGGTTGAGCATGACGGCGAGGGTGCGGTCGTTGTCCTCGACGTCGCGGTCGGCGCGGTCCGCGAACGTCGGCACGTCGTCGGCCGCGTGCGCCGGAGCGCTGGCCGCCAGCGCGGCCAGAAGCAGCGTGGAGCTGACCATGGCGCGCAAGGGCAGGGCAGGCATCGTCATCGTCTCCTTTTGCCCACCCATCGGCCGCCCGGTGGCCGCGGTTGCGCGAAAACGCGGAAAAGGCGTCAGCCCCGCGGCGCGGCCGGGGTGGCGGCCGCCAGCTCGTTGAGGATGGCGGCCATCGCGTCGTAGAGCGCCTCGGGGATCTCGTCGCCGACCTCAAGCTCGTCGAGGGCCTCGGCCAGCGGCACGTCGCGCACGACGGGCACGCCGTAGTCGAGCGCGGCGCGCTCGATCTGATCGGCGAGCGCGCCGTCGCCGGCCGAGACGACGACCGGTGCCCGGTCGGCGTCCAGCTCGTAGCGCAGCGCGATGGCGCGCTTCACGTCACCTCGACCGAGTCGGTCGGGATGTTGCGGGCCTGCAGGCGCTCGCGGATGCGCTCCTGCCAGTGGCCGGCGCTGACCCCTGGTGGGACGGCCAGCTCGACGCGCACGCGGCCCCCTTCCGCGTGCACGAGCAGCGTGGCGCCGGCCAGCTCGCCGGCGCCAAGCTCCAGGCGCATGGTGCCGCGATGGCCGTCGCCCGACCAGGCCACGCGGCGCACCAGCGCCGGCAGCAGGTCCTCGAGCGAAGCGGCCGCCGCGCGCGCGACCGGTGCCTCGCCCGGTGGCGTCGCAGCTGGCTGCATCGGCGGCGTCTGGAGCAGCGGGGCGTGCACGGAGAAGAGCGCGCCGGGGGGGCCGAGCGAGGCGTGGTGGCGCGCGAGCCGATCGAGCGGATCGCCGCGATCGCGCTCGCCATCGCGGTGCGCGGCTTGGGCGACGGCGGCGGCGGCACTGCGCGGGGGCATGTTCGGGGCCGGGGCGTGCACGGCCGGCAGCGCGCCGGCGCGCGGCGACGGGGCGGGCGAGGTCAGAGCGGCCCGGGGCGACAGCTCGCCGCCGGAGGTCTGCGGCCGCAGCAGCGAGCGAAAGTCGACGCGCGGCGCGAGCGCCGGCGCGCGCAGAGCGAGCGGCGCGGCTGGCCCTTGCGCCGCGGCGGGAGCGGCGGGCTTGGTGGCCGCCGGCGGCGAGGGGGCGAGCACGGTGGTCATTGTCCCTGCACCACGGTCTTGACGCCGCTGGTGGCGTGGTCGACGAGCTTGGAGGCGAGATCGATGGCCTCGCTGTAGCGATAGACGCTGGCCTGCAGCGCAATCAGCTCGGCGGGTCCGAGGTCGGCGGCGCCTGCGCCCGCGGCGTGGCGCAGCGTGGACTCGCCGCCGGCGATCTCGCGCCCGAGATTGCCGAGCACCTGAGCGAAGGGCGAGGGGCCCTCGGCGCCCGCGGCCGGCTTGGCAGCCGGCGTCGCGGACGACAGCGAGGAGGAGGGCGGGGGAAAGCGCGGCTCGACGGCTCCAACGCGCATGGTGGCTGGGTTCCTTTCCGGCGGTTCGGCCGCGCTCAGGAGTGGATGTTGCCGATGGCGTTCTTGGCCGTGTCGTGTTCGGTCTTGAGGATGTTGCTCTCGGCGGTGAAGGCGCGGTTCTGGGCGTCCTCCACCTGCTGGATCTGCAGGTAGTAGAGGTTGAGCTGCGCCGACTGCTGCAGCGCGCCCTCGATGCCGCCTGTCGGATCGGCGCCGGCGGTGCCGACGCCGACGTTCACGCCGCCGACGTTGACGCCGATGCCGCTGCCGACCGGGCCCACCCCGCCGACGGCGCCGACGCCGGCTCCCATGACGAGGCCTCCGCCGCCCATGCCGACGCCCGCGCCGGGGCCCTCGGGGGCGTTCATGACGGACATCGGTCCGCCCGGGGCGCCGCCGCGCACGGCGGTGGCGGTCACGGGCGAGCCGGGCAGCCGGCTCATGGCCACCTCGGCGCCGTTGACCAGGCTCGCGGCGCCCGCGGCGAGCACGTCGCCGAAGCTGACGCGCGCGGGGGCGGGAGTGGGCCGGGGCGTGCTCTCGACCATCACGACATTGGGGTTCACACCGGAAATCCGAGCATCCATGGGCTTCTTCTCCTGTGCGCCGGCTAAACCGGCGAGGTGTTGTGAATGAAAGAGTCATACGTTGAAGGGGTAGCGACCCACGACGGCCCCGAGTCATGCGGAGCCGCCCGCGAGGGCGGCGTCGAAGCGTTGACAGGGGTACGTGCGGGCCGGGCATTAGCCGCGAAAGAACCTTCCTCCGGGACGCCGACGCTGTAGGAGAAAGCGGAAGGCAAAACCGGGTGCACCGATATCGCGAGGTGCACCAGGGTCCCGCGCGGTCAGAGACCCCGTGCACGTACGGAAATACCTCGCGCGGGAGCCGGGAGATCCCGTGCTCGCCCGAGGCGGATGGCGCCTCGGGACGCGCCGTGAAGTCCAGGGACGTACGACGGCGATGAACGAGCACGGGAAGTCGGACAGACCCGTTGTACCTGGGAAGTCCCCGAACAAGGCCGGGCGACCGGCGGCGGAGGGGATGGAGGGAAGGGGTCTGGCCAAGGGGAACCTGCGACAGCAAAACGCGCCACGGGCTCAGCACCGGGACGGCGCGCCAAATGCGCTGGAGCGGGTACGTCAAGCAGCAAGAAGGGACGGGAAGTTGCGGTTCACTACGCTCCTGCACCACGTCTACAACCCGGACGCGCTCCGGGCGGCGTACTTCGCGCTCAAGCGAGACGCCAGCCCGGGCGTGGACGGCGAGACGTGGCGGCACTACGGCGAGGCCCTGGAGAGCAATCTCCTCGACCTCTCCGGACGGCTGGCGCGGGGCGCGTACCGGGCGAAGCCGGTCCGCAGGGCGTACATCCCGAAGGCCGACGGGCGGCAGAGGCCGCTCGGTGTGACCGCGCTGGAGGACAAGATCGTCCAGCGCGCGACGGTCGACGTGCTGAACGCCATCTACGAGACCGACTTCCTCGGCTTCTCCTACGGGTTCCGGCCGGGGCGCAGCCAGCACAACGCGCTGGACGCGCTCTACGCCGGGCTCCTGACGAAGAAGGTGAACTGGGTGCTCGACCTGGACATCCGTGGGTTCTTCGATGCCATCGACCACGGGTGGCTTGTGAAGTTCGTCGAGCACCGCATCGCGGACCGGCGCGTCGTGCGGCTCATCCAGAAATGGCTGAACGCCGGCGTGCTGGAGGACGGGACGCGGACGTGGAGTGAAACGGGGACGCCCCAGGGCGGCAGCGCATCGCCGCTGTTGGCCAACGTCTACCTGCACTACGCGTTCGACCTCTGGGCTCACCACTGGCGCCGGAAGCACGCGCGCGGCGATGTCATCATCGTGCGCTTCGCCGACGACGTGGTGGTGGGGTTCCAACACCGGGCGGATGCCGAGCGGTTCCGGGCGGAGCTGGAGGAGCGATTCCGAAAGTTCAACCTGGAGCTGCATCCCGACAAGACGCGCCTGCTGGAGTTCGGACCGTTCGCGGCCGACAACCGGCGCAAGCGCGGCGAGGGGAAACCGGAGACATTCGACTTCCTTGGCTTCACGCACATCTGCGCGAAGAAGAGGAGCAACCGGATGTTCACGGTCTTGCGGCAGACCATCCGCAAGAGGTTGCAGGCGAAGCTGGGCGAGGTGAAAGCCGAGCTCCGGCGACGCATGCACGACCCGGTGCCTGAAGTCGGGAAGTGGCTGCGGTCGGTCGTGGGTGGGCACGTCCGGTACTACGGCGTACCCATGAACAGCCACGCGCTGCATGTCTTTCGCTTCCAGGTCGGCCGCCTTTGGCATCGCACGCTGTCGCGACGAAGCCAGACCGGCCGGGTCCTCTGGGAGCGGATGCGGCGGCTCATCGACCGCTGGCTGCCCCCCGCCCGCGTTTGTCACCCCTATCCCCTGAGGCGACTTGGCGTCATCACCTGAGGCAAGAGCCGGATGCGGGAAATCCGCTCGTCCGGATCCGTGGAGGGGGCTTTGGGCAACCATGGTTCCTACTCCGACTGTTTCAAACCCCTATCGGCGGGCCGGGGGCACGGGTTGCGTGGTTTCGGTCAGCGGTGTGCTTCTTTCGCGGCGCGCAGCGCGTAGCGCGCGACGCCGTCGTCCGGATCGAGCGCGCGTGCGCGCTCGGCCGCGGCCACGGCGCCGTCGACGTTGCCCTGGCCGAGCCGGGCGATCGCCAGCCATGCCCAGGCCGAGCAGGCCAGGCTTCGATCGGGTATCTCCGTCAGCGGCTCGAGGTGCGCCTCGGCCTCTCCGAACGCTCCTCGGCGCAGCAGAAACCGCGCTTCGAGCAGCTCCACGGCCGGCGTCTGCCCGAACGACTTGCGCGCGCGCACGAGCACCGATTCGGCGTCGTCGGAACGACCAAGGCGCAGCAGCGTCTCGGACAGGCCCGTCCAGCCGTCCAGCACCTCGGGGGCGACCTGCGTCAAACGAAGGAAGTGCTCGCGGGCCTCTTCGTAGTCGCCGCGGGCGAAGAGCAGCCGCGCGAGGTTGTCGCGCGCGGGGGCGAAGCCCGGGTCCACCTTGAGCGCGGCCCGATAGTGCTTCTCGGCCAGCGCGAGGTGTCCCTCGCGCTCGGCCAGAAGCCCCAGGGCGTGGTGGGGGGCGGGCAGGTCCGGGTTGAGATCGCGCGCCTTGACGAAGTCGCGCTTGGCCAGGTCGAAGTTGCCGCGCTCTTGCTCGATGATGCCGAGGTTGACCCAGGCCTCGGTGAAGCGCGGGTTGTATTCGAGCGCGAGCGCCACGCGAGCGTAGGCGACCTCCAGGTGGCCTGTGGCGAGCGCGGCGGCGCCGTCGCGGTTCAATTCGATAGCCTTGGGCGGCAGGGGCACGGCGCTCGAGCAGCCGGCCACGCAGCCGAGAGCGGCACAGAACGTGAGGGCGAGCATCCAGGTGCGCATCGTTTCGCCGGCGAGGGTTCTCCTCGCCGTCCTCTGCCCCCCTGTCGGCCGGCGTTCGATGCGGGTTGCGCAAAAAAAACGCTCGCGCCGGCTCGGCGGGGTAGGGGACCCCCGGAGGGAACCCCCGGGGACCCCCGCGGGGACCCCCCGGTCAACGGGTCGCGCGCTCGATCAGGTCGCAGAGCAGCGGGTCGCTCGTGCAGCGATCGCGCAGCTGCTGCTCGACGCGCTCGCGAGCTTCCGCTGGCAAGCCGCGCAGGTGCGCGGTGGCGCTCGTCACGTGGAGATCCACGTAGCCGGCGCGGTCGACCTGGCCGGCGCGCAGCCGCGCGAGTGGCTCGCTCACGGCAGGCGCGGAGGGCGCATGGCTGCTCACGCGAAACTCGGCCCCGCTGGCGCCCGCGCGCGCAGGGGACCCGGGGCCAGGCGCGTGGGGCGGCTTCGGTCCGATGCGATCGATGCTCATTGGTCCTCTCCGCCATCGCCGAGCTCGATGCAAGGCTGCTCGCAGTAGTTCAGCTCGCACTGAAACCAGGCGTCGTTCGGCTCAACACCGCTGGGGAACCGCTGATCGCATTGGTCCAGGCAGCCCTGATTGCTGGACGGGCACGTGATCTCGCAGCGGTCGAGCGCGTCGCATTCGTTGCCGGAATTCGAGGCGCACGCGAGAGTCTCGCTGCAGCACGACTGCTCGAGGCACGCCTGGCATGCCGGCAGGCTCTGCTCGCTCGTGTACCCGTAGAAGTCGCCGCAGTTCAGCGCGCCCTCGCTGCCGGCTTCCCCGGTCGAAGAGGATCCCAGCGGCGCACCCACCGAGGTACTCGAGCAGCCGGCGAGCCAGAGAAGGGCCGTGATGGCGACCAGGGGACCGAGTTTCATGGGGTCATCGTCTCCTTCTGACCTCCTATCGGACGTTGTCGGTCCGCGGTTGCGTGCTTTTCGCTTAGCCGCGGTAGCCGGTCGCCGCCGAGTTGGTCGCCGCCTCGGTCTGCAGGATCCCCTGCAGGTACTGTTGCACCTGCTGGATCGACTGCGTCGCGGCCTGCTCCTCGTTCGAGGCGCGGTTGTACTGGCGCACGTCGGCATCGGCCTGCGCCTGGAACTTCGCCGCGTCGGCGTCGTCGTGATCGGCCGCGGCCTTGTAGCCGCTGGAAACAGCCAGGCCGATGCCGGCGGCTCCGCCACTCTGGCCGCCGAGGCCGTTGAGCACGCCTTGCGTGACGCCACTGGTGCAAGCGCCGCCGATGCTGGCGGCTCCGCCGGCCATTTCGCCCAGGCCCGTCCAGAGCGCGGACGCGCTGTCCTGCTGGGCCTTGTCCTGCATCTGCTGCACGCGCTGCTCGTTGTCCTTCTCCGCCGCCGCATCGGCGACGTCTTCGAGCTTGAGGGAATCGCTGCGGTCCTGCTGGTTGGCTTTGGTCATCAGCATCGCAAGCTCGATGACCGTGTTGCCGCTGAAGCCCATGGGTTCGGGCAGCAGCGAGGCCGGACTGGCGTCGAGGTTCGAGGTGCTCGCGCCGTCGGCTCCAGAAACGGAGGCGGTGGGGGCCGAGCGGTTCACTGCGGAAATCGTGGTCATGACACTCCCTCCGTGGCCGTCGCGGCGGCCAGCATCGTCTGGTTCTGAATCGCCTTGGTGTCGCTGATGGTGCTGAGCGTCTCTTTCGATTGCTCCTGGTCGTCCTTGGTCTCGGCCAGCAGGCGCAGCACCATGCGGCGCAGCGCGTCCTGGTTGGCCTCGGAGGCGACTTGGTCGGCCCCGGCCCGGTCGTCCTCGGACTGGCACCGCCCCGCTTCGATGGTCGACGCACCGGTGCCGACCGAGCCCACGCCCCCGACGACGGAGCTGGCTGTCTGCACCGCGGAGCTGGTCCCCGCGATCGATGCGGCCCCGAGCGAGCAGACCGCTCCGCCGATGGATGCCGCCGTATCGAAGATGCCGGCGATCTTGTCGCTGACCCCGAGCTTGTTCAGCACGTGAAGCTCGCTGTCGGCGAAGCCGGCGGTCGACAGCACCGCGCCCGCGATGGCAACGGCAGCGAGCGGCGTCGCGGCGCCGCAGGTCGCCACGGCTGCGGCAACCGACGCGACGACGGCCGCCGCCTTGGCCACATCGCCGCAGATGCTCCCGACCTTGTCCCAGAAGCTCTTCTTGTGTGCCGCCTGCTCATGCTTCTGGATGGCGTCCGTCTCCTTCTTGAACTCCTGCTGCTGCTCCTTCTGAAGCGTCTGCAACCGAGTCTTGCTCTCGCTCAGGCCGAACTGCTGCTGCTTGGACTCGCAGTAGTAGAGCATCATGATCGGATCGCTCGGCGCCTGCGAGGGCGTGGGCAAGAGCGACGTGCTGCTTGAAGGCGCGCTCGCGCCGGCGCCCCCGGCAGGGGAGGTGGCGGCGACCGGGGCCCTGGAGGTCACGGCGGAGATCATGGTCGAACTCCCTTCTCGCGCTCGACGAGCGCCACGAGGTCCTCGTCCTGTCGCTGGTCGGCCGCCAGCTCGGCGGCCTCCATGGCGACGTCGGCTTCGGCGTCACGGTCGAGCGCGCGCAGCACGCGCGCGCGCGCGAGCTGGCATCGCACCGAGGGCGCGGCGATCGCGCACCCGGTGCCGTACAGCTCGAGCGCGATGCGCGGCTGGTCGATGCGCTCGTGGCACTCGCCGAGCGCCAGCCAGCCGCGCTCGTCGCTCGGCGCGGCGTGGAGCATCACGCGCAACACCTTCGCTGCGTCGGCGAAGCGTTCCTGCTCGAGCAGGTAGTGTCCGGTCGCGTAGATCGCTTCGACGGTGGGAACCGCCACCGTCGAAGCGCTCTGGCCGCGCATGGACGCCAAGAACTGGGCGGTGTCCATGGGTGTCCTCACTTACGCGTTCTTGGCGACGTCGAGCAGCGTGCTGTCGGTCTTCTGCAGAAGCTGGATCGTCAGCTCGGTGGCGTTCTGCTGCTGGCTGGCGAGCTGCTGCAGATCGAGCATCTGCATCTGCGTGTCGGAGTTGATCTGGCCGGCGATGGCGTTCACGGCGTCGGTGACGCTCTGCCAGGAACCCTTGTCGTCCGACGGCTTCGTGCTCAGCTGGCCCTGCTGAACGGCATTGAAGTAGTCGATCGTTTTCTGCTGCGCGGCCCGATCGTCTTCGGACACCTTGTCGGCTCTCTGCTCGTCGAGCCCGAGCTTATTTTGAGCGAGCTGGTAGTCCTTCTGCTCCGCGGGCGTGAGCGGCCGGCCCGGCCTGAACCCGTACGTGTTGCACATGTTGGTGAGCGCCTGCTGCAGCGCGGCCTTGGTCGGATCGCCATCGGGCATGCTGCTGATGGCCTGCTGGTAGTCGTTGTAGGCATTTTTCATGTCGTCGGCCGACGAGGGCCCGTCGGTGCCGAACTGCTCGAGCTGGGCCTGCAGGTTCTTGACCGTCTTCTGATCGTTGATCTGCTGCTGCATCTGCTTCTCGAGGTCGCCGACCTGGCCATCGAGGTTGTTCATCTGCATCTGGCAGTACTCGAGCAGCGCGTCGGGCGACATGCCGCCCATCCCGCCGTCGAGCGAGCCCACGCCGTACACGCTGCTGCTTCCGTTGACACCACCCACGCTGCTCATGGTCTTGGTCCCTTCTTCGGTTGATGGTCTGAAACGCCGCTGCGGCTAGCAGCGGATCCACTCCCACTCGGGCACCGCCGTCGCCGGGCTCGCCGTCGGGCGCGGCGCACGGCGAGGCTTCACCGCGCAGATTGCCTCCAGGCGCGCGAGCTCCTCGGGCGCGACCGGCACGTTGACGCCGCGGCGCTTGGCGGCCTCGTACGCCTCCATCAGGCGGGCCTTGCGCTCCTCGAACTCGCGTCGGACTTGCTCGAAGGTCTTCATGGCTTCCTTTCACCCTCTGCCCCCCTATCGGCCGCCCCGCGGGCCGGTTGCGTGGGCGCGCGAAAAATCGTGCAAGCGATGGAGGCTGCTCAGGAAAAATGGGCGGCTCGCGACCGAGTGGAAGGGACGCGAGCGCCGCGGAGGCTCCATCGCCGCGCCCGGGCGCGGCGATGAAGGACGCACGCAACTCCTCCGCGGGGCCGGCCGACAGGGCGGGCAGAGGAGGATGAACGTGAACACGAACGCTCTGTCGGCCGCCGCCGCCCTGCTTGCCGCCGCCGTCTCTCTGACCACCAGCAGCCTCGCCCTCGCCGCGGGCCCTCAGCAGGACGAGGTGGACCTGCTCGACGGCTCGACGCTGCACGGCAAGGTCACCCAGCAGGTGCCCGGCAGCTACGTCGTCGTCGAGACCGACGACGGCCACGTCGAGTCGGTACCCTGGAGCCAGGTCAAGCGCGTGAGAGCCTCGACGCCGCCGGCGTCCACGCCCGCTCCGGCGCCAGCCCCCGCTCCGGCGACGCCGGCGACGGCGACGGCGGCCGGGCCGAGCACGGCGACAGTCGCGCTGCCGCCGGCGCCTCCGCCCGCCGCGGAGCTGGCCGCGCCGCCGCCCGATCGCGATGTCGAGCTGCACTTCGAGCTGGGCGCCCGTCTCGGCTACTCGTTCGCCAGCGGCGACTACGCTTCCGGCCTCCCGCTGGGCAGCCCCTCGGGCGACGCGCTCGTGCCCGGGATCAGCGGCGGCATTCCGCTGACGTTCGACTTGGGCATGCGCATCGGCAAGTACGTCTACGTCGGCGGCTTCGCCTCGTACGGCTTTCTGTCGACGATCTGCCCCCAGGCCAACCCGGGCTACACGATCCACTGCGACGGCCACGACGTGCGCGGCGGCATCGACGCGCAGATCCACATCGTGCCGCGCGGCAAAGTCGATCCGTGGGTCGGCTTCGGCTTCGGACACGAGTGGCTCACCACGAGCCTGACGGTGAGCGATGGCTCGGGCTCTCCGGCCACCGACAAGCAGACCTTTGACGGCTGGAACTTCGCCGACGTGATGGTCGGGCTGGACTTTCGCATGGCTCGCGGTCTCGGCTTCGGTCCGTACCTCGAGCTGACCAGCGGCAGCTTCGGCTCCGACAGCGAATCGGTGAGCGGCGGCGGCAGCTCGCAGTCGGCATCCAGCGACTTTTCGAGCACCTCGTCGCATCAGTGGTTCACGCTTGGCGTGCGGGGGACCTTCGAGGCCCTCTGAAACCCGTTCTCTCGGGGGGCGCGCGCCTTGCCCTCGCGCGCGCTACAACTCGGCGCAATGCGCAGCGACGCTGGGCGGCGACGAGCGGGCAGGACAGGGGGAGGCCTCGCCGTGGCTCTCGTGCTCGCAGTGGGGGGACTGGCCGTCGTGCTAAGCGAGCTGACCGGCCCGGTCGCGGCCTGGGGGGCCGTCGCCGGGATCGGCGGCGTGTACCTGTTCGTGGCCCTTGTGCGCGCCCAGCGCAGGGGAGGGGGTTGAATTTCCACAACCCGCGGCCGCCTCCGCCCGATAAGGAGGGCAGAGCAGAGCGATTCCAGCCTCGTGAACAGCAGGAGAAAGGTATGCGACAGATCGTGATCGGCGCGCTCGTGACGTGGGTGGCCGCGATCGGCTGCAGTCGACATCCGGATGCCGAGCAGCGTGCGCACTCGCACGCGCCGATCCATGCGGCGGAGGCCGAGCACGATGGACTGGAGGCAGGGGTACGCTCCACGCCGCCGGATGTGATGAGCAGCCTCAATGAGCACATCGACCATCTGGAGGAGGCGATGAGGCAGCAGATCGCGACCGAATCCGATGGGCGCAAGCCCGCCGCTACGTCTTCGGCAGGAGCGCGCTCACGATAGCCGCCCGCAAGGCGCATCGATCAGGGCCGGGGGCGTGTGTCTCGCGGTCGCGTGCGCGACGCCGGAAGGCCGACTGACGATTTCGCGCAACACGCGTTGGCGGTCGCCCGATGTGGGGGCAGAGGTGAGACACATGGAGGGCCTGGCCAAGGCGCCCTTCCGGGGGCTTCGCTGCTCGATGTGCAACGTGCCGCTTGGCACCTTGCGCTCGTGCCTGTTCCCGACGCACGGCCATCTGCTGTGCGCGGGGTGCTTTCACGCCGGCCCCCTGGCGCAGGCCCGGCGCGTGCTGCGCTGGCGCCGCGCAGCGCTCGTGGTCGCGCTGACCCTGGCAGTCGCAATCCTCGCGCTCCTGCTCGCGCAGGGGACGTTCGCCGGGCACTCGTGAGGAGGTCGGTCATGGGCCCCCGCGTTTGGCCGCTGCGCACCCCGACCTTCGGTCCCTACTACCCGCCGCGATTGCAGCGCGTGGTCGACCACGCCGAGCGGCTCGCGCAGTTCTTGACGGTCGACCGGGTGGCCTCCGCCGTGGGCGACGAGTGGGCGACGGCGTGGCTGGTGGGTCGTTCGAGCGAGATCGAGCAGGTGGTCCGCCTGGTGCTCGAGCGGTGGTGGAACGGCGATGGCGGCGAGACGGCCGCCATCGTGGCCATCGAGAGCTACCTCGGCGATCTGCACAACGGCATGGCCAGGCACATGCAGCTCAGCGCGGCGCCCTGTTGCGACGAGTCGCTCGCCGCGATGGCGCGGCGCCTGGCGGCCGACGCTGGCATGCGCGACCTCGTCTTGCGCGCGGCGGTGCCGGCCAACGACGGCGCGGCCGCGCGTGACACCGATCGCGACCTGCCTTGAAAGCGAATTCGAGCAACCCGATCGCGAAGTCGGCCGACAGGGGGCCAGAACGACGCGGGCGTCGGGCCGGGCAGGGGACCTGCCGCCGCGCGGCGCATCAGCATCGCGGGGAGCGGGGACGAATGACCTACGAGCAGGCGAAGAGGTGGCTCGCGAAAATCGGCGGCGATGAGGCCGTCGTGCGAGAGGACGACACGTTCGACGCGGTGGTCGTGCGCGTGACGAGCGCCAAGGGGCCCGAGCTGTCCGGGCGTGCACTCTTCCAGGCGGGGCTGACCGACTACCGGCGGGAGATGGCCTATCGAGAGGCGTTCGTGCGCGCGTGCGACGAGTTGATGCGGGCGCTCGCGTAGCGTGCCCCCAAAGGGCGCGGGCAACGGAGAGCGAGGCACCATCTCTCGCAGATGTTCGCGCGCGTCGTTTGGAATGGCCGTGCGCGATACACTCGCGCGCGCCCGACCGCGCCAGGTAAGGCCCTCGTGCGGCCGTGCCTGGGCTCGGCGCCGCGGGCGGTTGGCGTCGAACTGAGGTAGGCTTCAACCAAGCATGCAACCGCACCGGCCCAACAAGGCAGAGGTCGCGCGCGCCCTGGCGCGCTACCACTTCGGCATCGAGGATGGCCTCGAGCGCGTGCTTATCATCCACGCTGGCATCGACGACCCAAGCGAGCCGATCAAGTTGCTCGAGGTCAACGCCAACACGTTCTCGACTGGTAGCATCGAGCCGATCCCCTTCTCGCCTGCCGAGGGCGTTCCGTTCGTGACTGAGCTCCCCACCGGCGGTTTCGCCGGCCCGTGCAGGATGAAACGGGGAGCGGTAAGGGAAGAGGCGGTGATCGCACCGAGGACGGCCCGGCATTGGTGCATGCAGCCCGTGACTGAGT
>Ga0080006_1265094_pt1 | contig 47493 bp, 36 predicted proteins | sample RS3BMetagenome_FD_69209 | JGI IMG/M metagenome (GOLD analysis project Ga0080006, IMG submission 69209) | Ferric oxide microbial mat and aquatic microbial communities from Rainbow Spring, Yellowstone National Park, USA - RS3B (SPADES... ... | reverse complement strand
CGCGTGCGCCGGGGTGGCCTGAGCCGCCCGCGTAGAAGAGGGGGTCCCTAGGGGTCTTCTCCCCCCCCCCTGCCGCTGGGCGGACACGAAAAGTGTTGGCGGCATGGCATCCTGGGAACCAGTCGGGATCGCGCGCCCATAGCGGGCCATCAACTCGGGGAAGGTCTGCGCGGACACGTCCCAACCGTGGTCTTGCAGCCAGACGTCAACGGGTGTCCGCTCCTCGGCATACCACAGGTCGTTGAAGTCGCTGATCTCCGTGTCGACAAGCTTGGCCGCCGCCGCCCGCATACGTTGCATGTCTTCCCGCTGACGCCGCACCAGGTCCGGGTCGGTGAAGCCGGCACCGGGCACATTGGAAGCCAGCCAACTGCCTGGGGCGCTGAGGGAATGCACCCGCTCGAACAGCAAATCCTGTGCCTGCGCCGGCAGGTACCGGACCAGCCCCTCGGCCGACCACACCGAGGGCCGCGAGGGGTCGAAGTTCGCCTCCCGCAACGCTTTCGGCCAGTCGTTACGCAAGTCGATCGGCACGTTGACCAAATGTGCGGCCGGCTGCGCGCCGTGGCTCTGCAGCGTCCGCGCTTTGAACTCCAGCACCTTGGGCTGGTCCAGCTCGTACACCACCGTGCCGTCCGGCCACGGCAACCGCCAGGTGCGCGCGTCGAGCCCGGACGCCAGAATGACCACCTGACGAACCCCGGTATCGGCCGCGCCGAGGAAGAACTCGTCGAAGAACGCCGTCCGGGTCGCCATGAAGTCGATCATCAACTGGATGCGCGACTGAACGTCCGCGTCGAGGTCGACCGCCTTGGCCAGCCGCGCCGGGTCGGCGTAGATGCTCCACAGCCCCTCGCCCGCGGCGTCGACGAACAGGCGCGCGAACGGGTCGTTGATCAGCGGATTGGCGCTTGCGGTCTCCGCCGCGCGGGCCGCGGCGACGCCCAGCGCAGTGGCCCCCACGCTGTGAGTGATGTCCCAGGAGTCATTGTCGGTACGCGGCATCGCGATAGTCCTTCCCACCCGAAAAATAAGTTCCCCACATTATTCTTCCAGCCGTGGAGTCCGGGCCCTCGTCGACCATGGCCTACGCTCTTTTCCCAGACGCCGCGACCCAAGAGGTGAACATGGATCCCGTCAATGTGGAGGCGGTCGCCGATTGGATGTCCGCGCGGGGCCTCGGCGAGGGACCGCTCGAGGACGTCTCCCCCGTCACCGGTGGCACGCAGAACGTGATGCTGCGATTCAGCAGGGCCGGCCGGACCTACGTGCTGCGGCGCGGTCCGCGCCACCTGCGTCCCCGCAGCAACAACGTCATCCTCCGGGAAACCAAAGTCCTCGCGGCGCTTGCCGGCTCGGAGGTGCCGCACCCGCGCCTGATCACCACCTGCGAGGACCCGAGTGTGCTCGGCGACGCGGTCTTCTACCTCATGGAGCCGGTCGACGGATTCAACGCCGGCGAGGGGCTGCCGCCGTTGCACTCCGGTGACGCCGAGGTGCGGTACCAGATGGGTCTTTCGATGGCCGACGCGCTGGCGAAACTGGGCGCTGTGGACCATGTCGCGGTCGGACTCGCCGATTTCGGCAAGCCCGCCGGCTTCCTGGAACGACAGGTGCCGCGCTGGCTTTCGGAGCTGGCGTCCTACAGCCATTACGAGAATTACCCCGGTCCCCAGATTCCGGGAGTCGAACAGGTGGCCGCGTGGCTGGAACAGCGCCAGCCGGCGAACTGGACGCCCGGGATCATGCACGGCGACTACCACGCCGCCAACGTGATGTTCTCCCGCACCGGGCCGGACGTGGTGGCCATCGTGGACTGGGAGATGTGCACGATCGGAGACCCGCTGCTGGACTTGGGCTGGCTCCTGGCCACCTGGAAACAGCCCGACGGTTCGAGCGTGTTCAGCCACGCGCTGGGCGGACAGGACGGGTTAGCCGGCATCGAAGACCTGTTCCAGCGCTACGCCGCCAACACCACCCGCGACGTTTCGCAGATCACCTGGTACACGGTGCTGGCCTGTTTCAAGCTCGGCATCGTGATCGAGGGGACACTTGCCCGCGCGTGTGCGGGCAAGGCGGAGAAAGAAGTGGGCGACCAACTCCATGCGGCCACCGTCCACCTCTTTGAACGAGCGCTCACGCTCATCGAGACGCGGAACTGGCCAGCCCGGACGATGGGGTAACTGCGCTGAAGATGACCGTACCGCGCCGATCTTGCCAACTGAGCACGAGGTGGTGCTCAGGCCGCTAACCTTGCATTCCGTGGAAGTAGGCGATGCCGTTAGACGATCACTCGACCACTGGACTTCGCGGCAGTGGAACGAGGCGATGGTGCATGCCTGCAATGCTGTCGATGCCACAGCCCGGAAGCGGTATCCGCAGCTCGGGGTGGCAAGTCGGTTCAAGCGCACGATCCGCGATTCGCTTGACATCTTCGGGTCGATGGCGGCACCGAGTATCGACTTTGTTCATACCCGTTTTCCCATAGCGGTGAAATCGGATCTGCCCGATGGCCGTCCCGACATCGCCGACGTCCTGTTCGGCGTTCATCGGCGGGACCACGGCTACGAAGACGAGCTGCCGGACGGGTTCGAGCTGACTCCGCACAGTCCTCGACCGTTGACCGTGCACATTTGGCGCAGCGGCAAAATTCAGCTTCCCGCGGCGGTAGCGATCGGTCTGATGGCGGTCGCTGTGTTCGCACCCGAGAACAAGGGCGAGGCCATACCCGACGGCTATCAGCTCAGCTGGTATCAGCACGTCTTCCCCATCTGCCTGTGGTGGGGGTGGCAGGACCACTTCCGCGAGATCATCAGCACGGCGCAGACCCCGCAAACGACTCTCGACTTCGCCGAATTCTGGGAAGAGTGGACCCCGATCGCCGGACCGTCGTGACCCCCTGAGCTAAGCGGGCCGACAAAATTCAAATCTCTGTCGTTTAGATATATTCCCTTTCCTCACTGCCGCCTTGGTACCCGTCATAGTTTTGCGGATACAATCTCACGAAGGTAATCTTGTGGACACGATGAAAAATCAATAGATCCTTCTACGGGCCCATGTTGATACATAAATACTGGGGCGCGCAGTATTCTCGCTTCGGGAAACCGTGAGAGAAAGAGAACTGTTGTCGATCTCATTGACACAATACTCTTTTCGAAACTCTTTTCGACGAGATACCGAGCGTGTAGATTCGTCGCCATTCGGGTAAATACAGGAGAACTGCGGTGCGAGCCAAGTTCGAGATCAACGAGGACAAAGCCGGCAAATTCCGGTTCCATCTCTAAGGCAGCCAACGGGGAGGTCATCGCCGCCGGCCAGGGCTACGAGAACAAGGCGAGTGCCGAGAAAGGGATCGAGTCCATCAAGGCGAATTCTGCCGGCGTCAGCGTCGTGGACTTGAGCGATGCGGAACCCGCGCACAACTAGTCCGTAGTTCCCCCGGTCGTGTAACTGCCCGTCGACGACGACAGCCAGGGCTCCGGGTAGTTATCGGATCCGGACCTGTGACGACATCCGGACTTGTGACAACGCCGTGACATCCTCAGACTGGTTGCTATGCGCGATCGCGAGACGATCGACTCCGAGTTACGGCGCATCGCTCTCAGCCGCCGATCGGTCCGTGAGCAGGGCGGTCAACCGTCATGCCAAAGGGTCGACGAACTGCTTGACGAGCGCCTGGGTCACCGCCCAGCCGAGACAGAAGCTGTCGACGCCGGGTTGACCAACGTCGCCGAGACCCGTTCGGAGTGGGACAAAACCGAGAGCATCACTTCTTCTCGGCGCAAGGGTGTGCTCCGTCGCGTCGGCCCCCTCGCGGCGCTGCCGCTGTCGCTGGTAACCGTCATCGCCGTAGTAGTGGCGATATTCGCGGTTCACGGTCCACACCCACCGGAGCAGCCGACGGTAGTCCCGCCACCTTCGAGTGCGGAACCCAAGCCGATGCCGCCGAAAGCACAGGCTCCACCGATCGATATCGTCGACAGGGCTTTTATCGACGCGTTGAAACAGAATGGCGTGCCGGTGCCCAGCCACGATTATGCAACAATCCATGGGCACGCGGTCTGTGACTTCCTCACGCACCAGCACAACGTCGCGGAGGCCGTCCGCTTCGTCGAGGGATCGTCAATATGGGACGCCAATCAGAGCGCTGACTTCACAGCGGGTGCCATCGTCTCCTACTGCCCCCAGTACGAACCTGCCGGCCCAGAGGAGATGCAGCCGGGTTTCCAGAAGACGCTCTCCGACCTGCAAGCCATCCAAGGCGATCTGAAAGGCATCGAAGGTGATCTGCAGGGCATCCAGGGTGGGTTGCAGAACCTTCCCGGCTACCCGTAATCCAGGTCATCGCCGCAAGGGCCGAGCCTGGTTACAGGCGCGCCCGAAGGGATTCGAACCCCTAACCTTCTGATCCGTAGTCAGATGCTCTATCCGTTGAGCTACGGGCGCCTGTGTTCAGTTGTGATTCGTCAAACAACTCCGCGGAGGCGAGAGGATTTGAACCTCCGGTCCCCTTTGAGGGGGACAACTCATTAGCAGTGAGCCCCATTCGGCCGCTCTGGCACGCCTCCATCGGACTTTGAGGGTACCCGACCCTTTCCCGGTCTCCCGAGACCGCCGGAGGCATAGCGTACACATCCCCGACATATGCTGTCGAAGTGACCGCCCGCCTACGCCCCGAACTGGCTGGGCTGCCAGCCTATGTCCCCGGTAAGACGGTGCCGGGCTCGATCAAACTGGCCAGCAACGAAACGGTGTTCGGCCCGCTGCCCAGCGTGCGTGCGGCCATCGAGCGGGCCACCGACAACGTCAATCGCTACCCCGACAACACATGCGCGCAACTCAAGGCCGTGCTGGCCGAACACCTGGGACCAGGCTTCGCGCCCGAACACGTCGCCATCGGATGCGGTTCGGTCAGTCTGTGCCAGCAGCTCGTCCAGATCACCGCCTCGACGGGTGACGAGGTGGTGATGGGATGGCACACCTTCGAGCTCTACCCGCCGCTGGTCCAGGTCGCCGGCGCGCTCGCCGTCAAGGTGCCGCTGACCGACCACACCCACGACCTCGAGGCGATGCGCGCCGCAATCACCGACCGCACGCGGCTGATCTTCGTCTGCAACCCCAACAATCCGACGTCCACGGTCGTCGATCCGGGTGCCCTGCTCCGGTTCGTCGACGCCGTCCCATCCCACATCTTGATCGCGATCGATGAGGCCTACGTCGAGTACATCCGCGACGACATGGTGCCCGACAGTTTGCAGCTTGCCATCACGCGTGGCAATGTCGTTGTGCTGCGCACCTTTTCGAAGGCGTACGGCTTGGCGGGCCTGCGCGTCGGTTACGCGATCGGCCAGCCGGGGCTCATTACCGCGCTGGAGAAGGTCTACGTGCCGTTCTCGGTGACGAGCGTCTCGCAGGCCGCTGCCATCGCCTCACTGGACGCGGCCGACGAGCTCCTGGCCCGCACCGACGCCCTGGTCGCCGAGCGTGCCCGCGTCGCGGCGGGCCTGCGGGATGCCGGCTATACGCTGCCGCCGACCCAGGCCAACTTCGTCTGGCTGCCACTGGGAACCCGCAGCATGGACTTCGTGCAGCAAGCCGCGAGTGAGCGCCTCGTCGTGCGCCCGTTCGCACCCGACGGTGTGCGGATCACGATCGGGGCCGCGGACGAAAACGACGCTTTGCTGCGGTTTGCGCGTGACTGGATTGCCCACAACCAACCCAAGGAGTGACCTGTGAGCCTGGCCCGCAAGAAGTTCACCGAGTTCAAGGAACGTGAAGGCGAGATCCCCGACGCCGATCTGGACGAGTTCTGGGCATCCCTGGAGCCGGCGACCATCGAGGGGATGCTCGGCGAGTGGAAGGGCGGCGAGTTCCGCACCGGCCACAAGATGAACGGGCAGCTGGAGAAGGCCGGCTGGTATGGCAAGACCTTCAAGTCGGCCGGAGATGTGCAGCCGCTGGTCTGTGTGGACGCTGACGGGAACAAGTTCTCCAACGTGGCGCTGGGCAAGGGCGAGGCCAGCCTGTGGCTGGAAGGCTTTCGCGGCGAGATCACCGCCACGATGGTCTACGACGGCCAACCGGTGCACGACCACTTCAAGAGGATCGACGACGACGCGGTGATGGGCATCATGAACGGCAAGGGTGTCCTGGATGACGGCCGATATTACTACTTCTACCTGGAGCGGGTTTAGCCGCCGGCGCCCGGGCGCGAAACTGGCTGCACGTGCCCTCGGCGTTGCGCATGTCTTCGGTGAAGGGCGCAGGAGGTCCGGGTCGCAGATCAGGGACGGTGTCGGCACGCTACGGTCTCGATATGGCGCACGCATACGAATCCGTCACCGTCGAGGTCAAGGACCAGGTTGCCCAGGTCACCCTGGTCGGACCTGGCAAGGGCAACGCGATGGGACCCGCCTTCTGGGCCGAGATGCCGGAGGTATTCGCGGCGCTCGACGCCGACCGTGACGTGCGCGCCATCGTCATCACCGGATCCGGCAAGAACTTCAGCTACGGCCTGGACGTGCCGGCTATGGGCGGGACGTTCACCCCGCTGCTGGCCGACGGCGCGCTGGCCCGCCCGCGGGCGGAATTCCACGCCGAGATCAAGCGTATGCAGAACGCGATCAGCGTGATCGCCGACTGCCGCACCCCTACCATCGCATCGGTGCACGGCTGGTGCATCGGCGGCGGTGTCGACCTGATCTCCGCGGTCGACATCCGCTACGCCAGCGCCGACACCAAGTTCTCCGTGCGCGAGGTCAAGCTGGCCATCGTGGCCGACGTCGGCAGCCTCGCCCGCCTGCCGCTCATACTCAATGACGGGCACCTGCGCGAACTCGCGCTGACCGGCAAGGACATCGACGCCGCCCGCGCCGAGAAGATCGGCCTGGTCAACGACGTGTACGCCGACGCCGAGGCCACGCTGGCCGCCGCGCACGCCACCGCCGCCGAAATCGCCGCGAACCCACCCCTCGCCGTCCAGGGCATCAAGGACGTCCTCGACCAGCAGCGCATCGCGGCGGTCTCCGAGAGCCTGCGTTATGTCGCCGCCTGGAACTCGGCCTTCTTACCCTCGAAGGATTTAACCGAGGGCATCTCGGCGGCGTTCGCCAAGCGCCCGCCGCAGTTCACCGGGGAGTAGCGGCCGTCAAGCGCCACGTACCCTCGCTGGAGTGGTGAACATGACTCCAGACGGCAGAATCCACGTGCCCGCCGACCTGGATGCCGTGACGGCGATCGGCGACGAGGACCATTCGGAGATCGACGGAGCCGCCATCCAACGCATCTGGCAGGCGGCGCGGCATTGGTACCGGGCCGGCTTCCATCCCGCGATCCAGTTGTGCCTGCGACACAACGGGCGCGTCGTACTCGACCGCGCGATCGGCCACAGCTGGGGCAACGCGCCCACCGATGCCCCCGACGCCGAGAAGGTCCCCGTCACGACCGACACGCCGTTCTGCGTGTACTCGGCGGCCAAGGGCGTAGCCGCGACCGTCGTGCACATGCTCGTCGAGCGCGGCGTCTTCGCGCTGGACGACCGGGTATGCGAATACATCCCGACGTTCACCAGCCACGGCAAGGACCGCATCACGATCCGGCACGTGATGACGCACAGCGCCGGCCTCCCCTTCGCCACCGGCCCCCGGCCGGACGTCACCCGCGCCGACGACCACGAGTACGCCCAGGAGAAGCTCGGCGAACTCCGGCCGCTCTACCGCCCGGGGTTGGTGCACATCTACCACGCGCTGACCTGGGGACCGCTGGTGCGCGAGATCGTCTACGCGGCCACCGGCAAGGAGATTCGCGAGATCCTGGCCACAGAAATCCTCGGCCCGCTGGACTTCCGGTGGACGAACTTCGGCGTTGCAAAGAACGACGTCCCCCTGGTCGCGCCCAGCCACGCCACCGGCCGGCCGTTGCCGCCCGTCGTTGCCCAGATTTTCCGCAAGGCGATCGGCGGCACCGTGCACGAGGTCATCCCCTACACCAACACGCCGATGTTCCTCACCACGATCGTCCCGTCATCCAACGCGGTCTCGACCGCGAACGAGCTGTCGCGTTTCGCCGAAATATGGCGCCGGGGCGGCGAACTCGACGGCGTCCGGGTAGTGAGTCCGGACACGATGCGCGGCGCGGTGGCCGAATGCCGGAGACTGAGGCCAGATTTCGCGGTCGGGCTGCAGCCGGCTCGCTGGGGGACCGGGTTCATGCTGGGGACGAACCGGTGGGGACCGTTCGGACGAAACGCAGCGGAGGCGTTCGGCAACCTCGGGCTCGCCAACATCGCGATCTGGGCGGACCCGGAGCGCGGGCTGGCCGGCGGGCTGATCAGCAGCGGCAAGCCGGGAAGAGATCCGCAGGTCAAGCGCTACACCGCCCTGATGGACACGATCGCCGCTCAAATACCACGCGGTTGACACCACCCGGCGAGGAGAACACTCGCGAGGCCAACAAGCGGTGGCGGAGGGATTTGAACCCCCGGACGGTGTTAGCCGTCTCTCGCTTTCAAGGCGAGTGCATTAGGCCGCTCTGCCACGCCACCACGAACAAGGCTAGACGAGGGTAACGGGCTAGTAGCGTGGCCAGCATGCGTGCCATCGTCGCCGAATCCCCCGAGCAGCTTTCCTGGCAAGACGTACCCGATGCCTCCGCGGGCCCCGGCGAGCTACTCATCAAGGTGACCGCGGCCGGGGTGAATCGCGCCGACGTGCTGCAGGCCGCCGGTAAGTACCCGCCCCCTCCGGGAGCAAGCGACATCATCGGCATGGAGGTGTCCGGTGTGGTCGCAGAACTCGGCTCAGGCGTAACGGGATGGTCCGTCAGACAACAGGTTTGCGCGCTATTGGCCGGCGGCGGGTACGCAGAGCAGGTCGCCGTTCCCGCCGGTCAGGTAATGCCGGTTCCCGGCGGCGTCGACCTCGTCGACGCCGCCGGGCTCCCCGAAGTGGCGTGCACGGTGTGGTCGAACCTGGTGATGACCGCGCATTTGGCCGAGGGCCAGCTCCTTCTCGTCCACGGCGGGGCCAGCGGCATCGGAAGCCACGCGATCCAGGTGGCGCGGGCCCTGGGCGCACGGGTGGCCATCACCGCCGGGTCGGGGGAGAAACTGCAGTTCTGCCGCGACCTGGGCGCGGACATCACCATCAACTACCGCGACGAGGACTTCGTCACACGGCTGCGTGACGCAACCGGCGGCGCCGACGTCATTCTCGACATCATGGGTGCGGCCTACCTGGACCGCAACGTCGACGCCCTGGCCACCGACGGGCAGCTGGTCGTCATCGGCATGCAGGGCGGGGTCACGGGCGAGCTCAATCTCGGCAAGCTGCTCAGCAAGCGGGCGCGCATCATCGGCACCACGCTGCGGGCCCGGCCGGTGAGCGGCGCCAATGGCAAAACCGCGATCGTGCAGGCGGTGACGGCCTCGGTGTGGCCGATGATCGCCGAGGGCCGGGTCCGGCCGGTCATCGGCGCCCGCATGCCCATCCAGGATGCCGGTGCGGCACACCGACGACTCTTGGCCGGCAAGGTGATCGGAAAGATCCTGCTGATCATTTAGCGGCTCGCGGTCGAAAACGCTTGCCGCACGATCAGCCCAGCGACGCCAGCGCACGCACCAACTGGTCGACTTCGGCCATCGTCGAGTAGTGCGCCAGCCCGATGGTGACCGCACCGCCGATGTCGTTGACGCCCAGGACGTCGAGCGCGCGTGAGCTCTCGTTCGACACAGCCAGGATACCGTTGTCCGCCAGGCGCTGCACCACCCGCTCGGCGGGCACCTCGTGCAGGGCGAAGCTCACCACCGGTATCCGCACTTCCGGGCACCCGATCACCATCACCAACGGCAGCGACCGCAACGACACCATCAGGTAGTCGAAGATCCGGCTCAGGTACGAGGCCGCGGATTGCATAGACACCGACAAACGTTCGCGCCGACTCCCGCGAGCGGACTCGTCCAGTACCGCAAGATATTCGATGCTGGCAACCATGCCAGCCAGCAGACCGAACTGATGCGCGCCCAGCTCGAGCCGCGCCGGCCCGGTGGCATGGGGCTCGGTCGATATCGAGCTGAACGAGTTGAGTAGCGCCGGATCGCGGAAGACGACCGCGCCGACCGGCGGACCGCCCCACGCCTGAGCGTTCACCGCGACCACGTCGGCGTCGGTTTCTTTGACGTCCAGCAACCGGTAGGGCGCGGCGGCGGAATGGTCTACCACCACCAGTCCGCCCACGTCGTGCACGAGCTTGGTCATAGCCCGCAGATCGGTCACCGTGCCCAACGTCGCCGACGCGGACGCCACCGCGACCAGCCTGGTCGACTTGCTGATCAGGCTCTCCCATTGCCACGTCGGCAACTCACCGGTCTCGATGTCGATCTCGGCCCATTTCACCTTGGCGCCGTAGCGGTGCGCCGCGCGCAGCCACGGCGCGATGTTCGCTTCGTCGTCCAGGCGGCTGACGACCACCTCAAGGCCCAAACCGGCACGCGAGGACGACGCCTCGGCGAGCGAGGCCAACAAAATCGCCCGGTCGGCTCCCAGGACCACCCCGGCCGGATCGGCGTTGAACAAGTCGGCCACCGCCACGCGGGCCGCGTCCAGCACGGCCGCGCTGCGCTGCGACGACGGGTGCGGGCCCACGGTGCGCGGGCCGGATCTGCGGAAAGCCGTCGACACGGTGGTCGCAACCGAATCGGGAATCAGCATCCCCGCCGGCGCGTCGAAGTGCACCCATCCGTCACCCAGGGACGGATGGAGTCCGCGCACCCGGGCGACGTCGTAAGCCATGCCAGCCACCTTAGAGCTTCAACATTTGGCGCGAAATTTGCGACGGTCGCGGATGCCTGGAAAGGCCCCCGCCGTTCCGGCCCTACGGCCTCCCGAGCCAGATCCCCCGGCCCGCCATACTAGTCCAGTGGGTCTTTGGTTCGGAACGCTGATCGCTTTGATCGTGCTGATCGTGCCGGGGACGATCGTCGCACGAATCAGCCAGCTGACGTGGCCGGCCGCCGTGGCGTTTGGCCCGGTGCTCACCTACGGCGTGGTGGCGCTGGCGATCATCCCTTACGGCGCGATCGGAATCCCTTGGAACGGTTGGACGGCGCTGGCCGCACTGGCCGCGGTGTGCGTGGTGATGACGGGCCTTCAGCTGCTGGTCGCCCGCTACCGCGACACCGAGGCCCCAGCAGAACAGGCTCGTGGTATCGGTCACGGACCGGCGATCACGGTGGCGGCCGGCGTACTGCTGGGCGCCCTGCTGATCATGTGGGCCGCTTATCGCGGCCTCACCCACTGGGAGTCCATCCCGAGCACCTGGGACGCGGTCTGGCACGCCAACGAGGTGCGCTTCATCCTGGACACCGGCCAGGCGTCGTCCACGCACATGGGTGAGCTGCGCAACGTCGAGACGCATCAGGCGCTGTATTACCCGTCGGTCTTCCACGCCCTGACGGCGGTGTTCTGTCAGCTCACCGGTGCGGCACCGACCACCGGCTACACACTGAGTTCGGTGGCGGCGGCGGTCTGGCTGTTCCCGACCAGTGCGGCGATGCTGACCTGGCACCTGGTGCGTCCACTCGGCTCCCAATGGCGCGCCGCAGGGGCGTCAGCCACCGCCGCGGCGCTGTCGGCGTCGTTCACCTCGGTGCCGTACGTGGAGTTCGACGTGGCCGCAATGCCGAATATGGCGGCCTGCGGGGTCGCGGTGCCCACGTTCGTTTTGATCACCTCGACGTTGCGGCAGCGCGACCGCATTCCGGCGGCCGTGCTGGCGCTGGTGGGCGTCATGTCGGTGCACCTGACCGGCGGGTTCGTCGTCATCCTGTTCCTGGTGGCCTGGTGGCTGCTGGACGCGTTGTGGCATCCGGTGCGCGGCCGGCTCGCCGACGCGCTGACCCTGACGGCAGTGGCGGCGCCGACGCTGCTGCTGCTGGCGTCGCAGTACGTGGGCGTGCTCAAGCAGGCCGACATCATCGCCGGGCACGCCTTCCCCAGCTTCAGGAGCATGAAGCAAGGCGTCGTGGACGCGATTCTGCTGCACACCCGCCACCTCAACGACTTTCCCATCCAGTACGGGCTTGTGGTGTTGTCGTACGTCGGCATGGCGATCCTGTTGCACCGGAAAATCTGGTGGCCCCCCGCGGTCTGGCTGGTCCTGACGGTGGCGACCATCTACTCGGGGGCGCCGTTTCACAATCCGCTCGGCCGCGCGATCGAAGAATTCAGCCAGTTCTTCTACAACGATCCGCGCCGGCTCGCGGCCGTGGTGACGATCCTGCTGACGCCGATGGCGGGCGTCTCGTTGTTCGCCGCGGTCATGCTCGCGGTCGCCGGAGCCAAGCGTGTCACCGACCGGTTCAAACCGTCCCCCGCAACCGGGTGGGGTCCCCGCCAGGCTGGGGAATGCCCCCAGCCCGCGCCGGTCTGGGCCCCGGTCGCGGCAGTCCTGCTGCTGGCGGCCACTGTGCTAAGCGCCCGGCACTACCTCTACCGACACCTGGTCCTGTTCGGCGACAAGTACGACTCGGTCATGGTCGATCAGCGCGACCTCATGGCGATGGCTTACCTGGCGAAACTTCCGGGCGCCCGCGACACCGTGATCGGCAACTCCAACATCGACGGCACCGCCTGGATGTACGCGGTAGCCGACCTGCACCCGCTGTGGACCCACTACGACTTCCCCCAGCAGACCGGACCGGGCCAGTACCGCTACATCTTCTGGACCTCTGCACGCAAAGGCGAGTCCGATCCAAAGGTGGTCGAGGCGATCAAAGCGCTCAATATCCGGTACATCTTGACCAGCGTGCCCAACGTTCGAGGGTTCGCCACGCCGGACGGACTAGTGTCACTGGATAAGTCGATGTCGTGGTCGCTGATCTACGACAACGGTGGCGCTCGAATTTATGAGTGGCGCGGAAATGCCACAGCGCCACACTCCTAGGACCGCAGAGGAGAGTTACCAAAAAGGATGGTTACCAAAAAGGATGGTTACCAAAAAGGATGGTGAAGTGTTGAGCACCGGAAAAAACGATGACGGGATCGAGATCATCGGCGGCGTCAATCCGCAGGTCATCGTGGCACACGATGAGGAAGACGCCGACGAACGCGCCCTGACCGACCTGGTGGAACAGCCGGCCAAGGTCATGCGTATCGGCACCATGATCAAGCAGTTGCTCGAAGAAGTGCGCGCCGCACCGCTGGACGAGGCGAGCCGCAATCGGCTTCGCGAGATCCACGCCACCAGCATCCGCGAGCTCGAAGACGGGCTGGCGCCGGAACTGCGCGAGGAACTCGACCGGCTCACCCTGCCGTTCAACGAGGGCGCCGCACCGTCGGACGCCGAGTTGCGCATCGCGCAGGCGCAGCTGGTCGGCTGGCTGGAGGGGCTTTTCCACGGCATCCAGACGGCATTGTTCGCCCAGCAGATGGCCGCGCGTGCCCAGCTGGAACAGATGCGCCAGGGCGCCCTCCCACCAGGCGTTGTCAAGCCGGGCGCTTCCGGTCACGGACAATACCTGTAAATTTGTAAATAGACGTAAGTGGTTTATGGTGGCGGGTCCAGGTCCTTACATCCAGACGCGTGACGCGTGGGTGGAATTTCCCATCTTCGACGCGAAGTCGCGCTCGCTGAAGAAGGCTTTCCTGGGCAAGGCGGGTGGCACGATCGGTCGCAACAACTCCAATGTCGTCGTCATCGAGGCGTTGCGCGACATCACGATGTCGCTCGAACTCGGCGACCGGGTCGGGCTGGTCGGTCACAACGGCGCTGGCAAATCGACTCTGCTGCGCCTTCTTTCGGGCATCTACGAACCGACGCGGGGCTGGGCGAAAGTCACCGGGCGGGTCGCACCGGTCTTCGATCTGGGGATCGGCATGGACCCTGAGATCTCCGGCTACGAGAACATCATCATCCGCGGGCTGTTCCTCGGGCAGACGCGCAAGCAAATGCTGTCCAAGGTGGACGAGATCGCCGAGTTCACCGAGTTGGGTGACTACCTGTCGATGCCGCTGCGCACCTATTCCACCGGGATGCGGGTCCGGCTGGCGATGGGCGTCGTCACCAGCATCGACCCGGAGATCCTGCTGCTCGACGAAGGCATCGGCGCGGTGGATGCCGACTTCCTCAAGAAGGCTCAGTCCCGGCTGCAGAGCCTGGTGGAACGCTCCGGAATCCTGGTCTTCGCAAGCCATTCCAACGAATTCCTGGCAAGGCTGTGCAAGACCGCGATGTGGATCGATCGCGGAGTGATCCGGCTGAGCGGCGGTATCGAAGACGTGGTGCGCGCCTACGAGGGTGAGGACGCGGCGCGGCATGTGCACGAGGTGCTGGCCGAGACCCGGGGCGAAATTCGGCCCGACAGGGCGCTGGCACAAAAAGCTTTAACGGATGACTGAGACCGTCATCGCCGTCGTCGTCACCCATCGACGTCCCGACGAGCTGGTCAAGTCGCTGGATGCACTGAGCGCGCAGGCCCGCCTGCCCGATCATCTGATCGTGGTCGATAACAACGGCCCCGGTGACGGCCGGGTCGGCGACCTGGTCGCCGGCCAGCCGGTTCCGAGCACCTACCTGGCTTCGCGCCGAAATCTCGGCGGCGCAGGCGGTTTCGCGCTCGGCGTGCTGCACGCGCTGGCGCAGGGCGCCGACTGGGTGTGGCTGGCCGACGATGACGGGCGTCCTCAGGACCCTCATGTGCTGGCGACGCTGCTGGCCTGCGCCGAACGCTACGGCCTGGCCGAGGTGTCACCCATGGTGTGCAACATGGACGACCCCGGACGACTGGCTTTTCCGCTGCGGCGCGGGCTGGTGTGGCGAAGGCTCGCAAGCGAATTGCGCACGGAGGAGAGCCAAGACCTGCTGCCTGGGATAGCGTCGCTGTTCAACGGCGCCCTGTTCCGCGCGTCGACCCTGGACTCGGTCGGTGTGCCTGACCTGCGGTTGTTCATCCGCGGTGACGAGGTCGAAATGCACCGGCGGCTGGTGCGATCCGGTCTGCCGTTCGGAACCTGCCTGGACGCGGTCTACCTGCACCCCTGTGGATCCGACGAGTTCCGGCCCATCCTGGGCGGCCGGATGCACGCACAGTATCCCGACGATCCCGTCAAGCGGTTTTTCACCTACCGTAACCGCGGCTACCTGCAGTCGCAGCCGGGACTGCGCAAACTGCTGCCTCAAGAATGGCTGCGATTCGGCTGGTTCTTCCTGGTGACCCGCCGTGACCCCGCTGGCCTGCGGGAGTGGTTCCGGTTGCGCCGGCTGGGGCGTCGCGAGCTCTTCAGCAAACCCGACACGGGAGGGGCCCCATGACGTTCATCGACGCGGCCGCACAGTCGAAGACACTGGCCCGCGCCCGGGATGATCTGGTCGACGGGTTTCGTCGTCATGAGTTGTGGCTGCACCTGGGCTGGCAGGACATCAAGCAGCGCTACCGCCGTTCGGTGTTGGGGCCGTTCTGGATCACTATCGCGACCGGCACCACCGCCGTCGCGATGGGCGGCTTGTATTCCAAGCTGTTTCACCTGGAGCTGTCGTCGCACCTGCCGTACGTGACGCTCGGGCTGATCATCTGGAACATGATCAACGCCGCCATCCTGGAAGGCGCCGACGTGTTCGTCGCCAACGAGGGACTGATCAAGCAACTGCCGACGCCGCTGAGCGTGCACGTCTACCGGCTGATGTGGCGGCAGATGATCCTGTTCGCACACAACATCGTCATCTACGTCATCGTTGCGATCGTTTTTCCCAAGCCGTGGTCGTGGGCCGATCTGTCGGTGGTCCCTGCGCTCGGGCTGATCGTGCTCAATTGCATATGGGTGTCACTGTGTTTCGGCATCCTGGCGACCCGCTACCGCGACATCGGTCCACTGTTGTTCTCGGTCGTGCAGTTGCTGTTCTTCATGACGCCTATCATCTGGAACGACGACACGCTGCGGCAGCAGGGAGCCGGGCGTTGGGCGAACATCGTCGAACTCAACCCGCTGCTGCACTACCTCGACATCGTTCGTGCCCCACTGCTGGGCGCCCACCAGGAACTTCGGCACTGGGTCGTGGTGGTCGCGCTCACCGCGATCGGCTGGATCTTGGCGGCGTTCGCGATGCGGCAGTACCGCGCCCGGGTTCCCTACTGGGTCTGACGTGTCGCCCCGTGAGCTGATCGTGCTGGGGACCGCCGCGCAGGTGCCCACGCGGCGCCGCAACCACAACGGCTACCTGCTGCGTTGGGACGGCGAGGGGCTGCTGTTCGATCCCGGCGAGGGGACGCAGCGGCAACTGCTGCTGGCCGGTGCGCCGGTTAGCAGCGTGACCCGGCTCTGCCTCACCCACTTCCACGGCGACCACTGCCTCGGCGTGCCCGGCATCGTCCAGCGGTTGTCCCTCGACGGCGTCGCGCACCCCGTGCCGGCCTATTTTCCGGCGTCGGGGCACGAGTTCTTCGCGCGACTGCGCCACGCCTGCATATTCCACGACCTGGCCGACGTGCCGGAGGAGCCGGTCGCCGCGGACGGATGGGTCGCGACCGGGGAATTCGGTGTGCTGGAGGCGCGGGCGCTGGACCATTCCGTCGACGCGATCGGCTACCGGCTGCTCGAGCCCGACGGCCGCCGGTTCGTGCCCAAACTGCTGGCCCGCCACGGCATCGCGGGGCTCGCCGTCGGTGAACTGCAGCGGACCGGACGGGTCGAGAGCAGGGGGCGGACCGTCGAGCTGTCCGAAGTGAGCGAGCCGCGGCACGGGCAGCGGTTCGCCTTCGTCATGGACACCCGGTTGTGCGACGCCGTCTACGCCTTGGCCGAGGGTGCGGACCTGCTGGTGATCGAGGCAACCTTCCTCGACGAGGACGCCGACCTGGCTACTCGGTACGGTCATCTGACTGCCCGGCAAGCGGCACGGGTGGCGGCGGAGTGCGGGGTGCGGCGGCTGGTGCTGACGCATTTCTCCCAGCGATACACCGATAGTCGGCGATTTTTCGACGAAGCAGCCGAGGCATTCGCCGGGGATATCGTCATCGCCGAGGACTTGGCACGGATACCGGTGCCCCGGCGGATGTCGCCGCGCATTGTCGGATGAGCTGGGCCGCAGGGTCGTTCGACATAGTCCGGTGCCGCTTGCCGCCCGCTTGGCGGAAGACCGCCGCAAGTGCTTGCCGCGTAGTAGTGGCGGCCGGGTCGCGGTGGTGCGACACTGAATCGCCACGCATCAGATACGCGGCCTTAATCCAGCAGCAGGCACGAGGCAACCGGGGCGAAAGGTCGACGACGTGAGCAAGAAAGCCCAATCGGCGGCGGACGCCGCGCGGGAGAACCTCGCCGCGGAGCTGGGGCGGCTGAGGCAGCGGCGTGATCGCCTGGAGATCGAAGTGAAGAACGACCGCGGCATGGTTGGAGACCACGGAGACGCGGCCGAGGCGATACAGCGGGCCGACGAACTGGCCGTCCTCGCCGACCGGATCAACGAACTCGAGCATCGGCTGCGGGAAGGGCCTCCGCAATCGGAGGAGTCGACAACGTTGCCCGGCGGAACCGAGGTGACCCTCCGGTTTGCTGACGGCGAGGTCGTCACGATGCAGGTGATCTCGATCGTGGAAGAGACTCCCGTCGGCCGCGAAGCGGAGACGCTGACCGCCCGAAGTCCCCTGGGCCGGGCCCTCGCCGGTCGTGAACCCGGCGACACGGTGATCTACTCGACGCCGCAGGGGGAGAATCAGGTCGAGTTGCTCGCGGTGAAGCGGCCCGGCTAGCTGACCCTGAGGCGCTCGGGAGTCGCGTTAGACTGCCCCCGATGGTTGCCCCGACGCCCGAGTCCACGCCACACAACCAGCAACTTCGTCCACACCTGAACCTGAAAACGCAGGTAATACGTTTCCTGGTCACTGGTGGCTTGGCGGCGACCGTCGACTTCAGCGTTTACGTGACCCTCTACAAAGCGGTCGGCATGCAGGTCGACGTATCCAAACTCATCAGCGTCACCATCGGCACCATCTTCGCTTACCTGATTAATCGCCGGTGGACATTTCGTGCGGCGCCGAGCACGGCCCGGTTCATCGCGGTCATGGTCCTCTACGGCATCACCTTCGCTGTGCAGATCGGGCTCAACCATGCAGCCCTCGCGTTTCTGCACTACCGGGACTGGGCGATCCCCGTCGCGTTCGTGATCGCACAGGGCACCGCAACCGTGATCAATTTCGTTGTGCAGCGAGCCGTGATCTTCCGCATGCACTGAGCCGCCGGCCCCACCTGAGCTGCCCGGCTCTCCCCCGCAAGCGGGGAGACCCCATAACGGGCGCGAGCGTCCCGCATCGTCACCGAAGCAAGCGGTACCCTCTGTGACGATGTCGAGCACTGACTTTCCGACCACACCGACCCGGCTGATGGGCTTTGGCCACACCGCGCCGTCGGTGGCCAACGTGTTGCACACCCCGGACCCCGAGGTCATCGCCAAGGTGGTGGCGCATGCGGCCGGTTCGGGTGGCAGGGGCGTGATCGCCCGTGGGTTGGGGCGGTCCTATGGTGACAACGCCCAAAACGGCGGCGGCCTGGTGATCGACATGACCGGGCTCAACCGTATCCATTCGATCAGCGCCGACACCCGGCTGGTCGACGTCGACGCCGGTGTCAGCCTGGACCAGTTGATGAAGGCGGCGCTGCCGTTCGGCCTGTGGGTCCCGGTGCTGCCGGGAACCCGTCAGGTCACCGTCGGCGGCGCGATCGCCTGCGACATCCACGGCAAGAACCACCACAGCGCGGGCAGCTTCGGCAACCATGTGCGGTCGATGGACCTGCTCATGGCCGACGGCACCGTCCGCACCATCACCCCCGAAGGTGACGACGCCGAGCTGTTCTGGGCCACGATCGGCGGCAACGGCTTGACCGGGATCGTGCTGCGCGCCACCATCGCCATGACCCCGACGGAGACGGCGTACTTCATCGCCGACGGCGACGTCACCGCCAGCCTCGACGAGACCCTCGCCTCTCACAGCGATGGCAGCGAAGCCAATTACACTTACTCCAGCGCCTGGTTCGACGTCATCAGCGCGCCCCCGAAGCTGGGCCGCGCGGCAATATCGCGGGGCCGGTTGGCCACCGTCGACGAACTTCCGGCGAAGCTACGCCGCAACCCGCTGAAATTTGATGCGCCACAAATACTTACATTTCCCGATGTCTTCCCGAACGGTCTGGCCAACAAGTACACCTTCGCGCCGATCGGCGAGCTGTGGTACCGCAAGTCGGGCACCTACCGCGGCAAGATCCAGAATCTGACGCAGTTCTACCACCCGCTGGACATATTCGGCGAATGGAACCGCGCCTATGGACCGGCGGGCTTCGCGCAGTACCAGTTTGTGGTGCCCACCGGCGCCGTCGAGGAGTTCAAGGGCATCATCCGCGACATCCAAAAGTCCGGACATTATTCATTTCTCAACGTTTTCAAGCTTTTTGGCCCGGGTAATCAGGCTCCGCTAAGCTTCCCGATTCAGGGTTGGAACGTCTGTGTGGACTTCCCGATCAAACCGGGCCTCAACGAGTTCCTCAACGAACTCGACTGCCGTGTGCTGGAATTCGGCGGCCGCGTCTATACGGCCAAGGACTCCCGCACCACCGCCGACACCTTCCACGCCATGTACCAGCGGATCGACGAATGGATCGCGGTGCGCCGCAAGGTCGACCCCGGGCGGGTCTTCGCCTCCGATATGGCCCGGCGTTTGGAGTTGCTCTAGATGGTGCGCAAATGGTTTTAGATGCCGTAGGGAATCCGCAGACCATCCTGCTGCTCGGCGGCACCTCCGAGATCGGGCTGGCCATCTGCGAGCGTTACCTGCAGAACGCTCATGCACGAATCATTCTGGCCGCCATGCCCAATGACCCGGGACGCGACGCCGCCGTCGCCCAGATGAAGGCGGCGGGCGCGCGGTCGGTGGAGCTGATCGACTTCGAGGCCACGGACACCGACAGCCACCCCAAGATGATCGAGCAGGCCTTCGCGGGCGGTGACGTCGACGTGGCGATCGTGGCCTTCGGCATCCTCGGCGACGCCGAAGAGCTGTGGCAGGACCAGCGCAAGGCCGTGCTGGCCGCCGAAATCAACTACACCGCGGCCGTTTCGGTGGGGGTGCTGCTGGGTGAGAAGATGCGCGCCCAGGGCTTCGGGCAGATCATCGCGATGAGCACCGTGGCCGGGGAGCGGGTGCGGCGCTCCAACTTCGTGTACGGCTCCACCAAGGCCGGCCTGGACGGCTTCTACCTTGGGCTGTCAGAAGCGCTGCGTGACTATGGGGTTCACGTGCTGGTGATCCGGCCCGGGCAGGTGCGCACCCGGATGAGCGCGCACGTCAAGGAGGCACCGCTCACCGTCGACAAGGAGTACGTCGCCAACCTGGCGGTTAACGCCGCCGCCAAAGGTAAGGAATTGGTCTGGGCGCCAGCAGCATTCCGCTATGTGATGATGGTGTTGCGACACATCCCCCGCGGCATCTTCCGCAGGCTGCCCATCTGATAATGCCGAGCAGACGCAAAAGCCCCCAATTCGGGCACAAAATAGGGGCTTTTGCGTCTGCTCGCGCCCGGAACGGGCTGGCTACCGTCGGTCAGATAGTCGTGGCGGTGGCGATATCCGCTGTTGTCGCGGCGGCGTCACTGGTCGCCATTGCGGGGGTGCAATGGCCGGCGTTTCCGTCGTCGAACCAGTTGCACGCGCTGACCACCGCAGGGCAAGTGGGCTGCCTGGCCGGACTGGTCGGTGCCGGATGGGTGTGGCGCCGGGGCTACCGCATGCTCGCGCAGGCGGGCGGTGTGGTCTTCCTTTCCGCGTTCAGCGTCGTGACGCTGGGCATGCCGCTGGGGGCCACGAGGCTCTACCTGTTCGGAATCTCCGTCGACCAGCAGTTCCGTACCGAATACCTGACCCGGTTCGCCGACAGCCCCGCCCTGCACGACATGACCTACGTCGGGCTACCGCCGTTCTACCCGCCGGGCTGGTTCTGGATCGGTGGGCGCACCGCGGCGCTCACCGGGACACCGGCCTGGGAGATTTACAAGCCGTGGGCCATCACGTCGATCACCATCGCGGTCGCCGTTGCCCTGGTGCTGTGGTGGCGGATGGTTCGTTTCGAGTACGCGCTGATCGTTACCACCGCGACCGCCGCGGCGACACTCGCCTACGGCTCGCCGGAACCCTACTCCGCGATGATCACGGTGCTGTTGCCGTCGGTGCTGGTGATGACTTGGTCGGGGTTGCGCGCCGCCGAGCTGGCGCCACCCGCTTGCGAGCGTCACACCAGCGTGGCGGTGGACGACGACCGTCACGCCAGCGTGACGACCACGGCGGGGAACTCGGTGAGCCGCGGCTGGGCGGCGGTCATCGGCGCCGGGCTGTTCCTGGGCTGGACGGCCACCTGGTACACGCTGCTGTTCGGCTTCACTGCGTTCACCGTCGTGGTGATGGCCCTGCTGCTGGCCGCGGTGCGTTGGCGGTGCGGCGGCCTCACAGCGGCGCTCGACCCGCTGCGCCGGCTGGCCGTCATCGCGGTGATCGCCGCGGCTATCGGGAGCATCACCTGGCTGCCGTATTTATTGCGCGCGGCCCGCAACCCGGTCAGCAACACCGGGAGCGCCCAGCATTACCTGCCCGCCGACGGCGCGATATTGACGTTCCCGATGCTGCAGTTCTCGCTGCTGGGAGCGACGTGCATGATCGGCGCCCTGTGGCTGGTCGTCCGTGCCCGGTCGTCGGTGCGTGCCGGCGCCCTGGCCATCGGCGTGCTGGCCGTCTACCTGTGGTCGCTGCTGTCGATGCTCACCACATTGGCGCGCATGACGTTGTTGTCGTTCCGGCTGCAGCCCACATTGACCGTCCTGCTGGTTGCGGCCGGGGCGTTCGGCTCGCTGGAGGCGGTGCAGGCGCTGTCCGCGCGGAGCCGGGCCGTCATCCCGGTTGCCGGCGCGATCGGCCTGGCCGCCACGATCACCTTCAGCCAGGACATTCCCGACGTACTGCGGCCCGACCTCACCATCGCCTACACCGACACCGACGGCTACGGCCAGCGCGGCGACCGGCGACCGCCCAGCTCGGAGAAGTTCTACCGCGTCGTCGACGCCGCCATCTTGCGCGTGACCGGCAGACCGCGCGATCACACCGTGGTGATGACCGCCGACTACAGCTTCCTGTCCTACTACCCCTACTGGGGATTTCAGGGACTCACCTCGCACTACGCCAACCCGCTAGCTCAGTTCGACCTGCGGGCGGCGCAGATCAAGAAGTGGTCCACGCTCAAGTCCGCCGACGAGTTCATCGACGCGCTGGGCACCTGCCCCTGGCCGCCACCCACGGTGTTCCTGATGCGCCGCGGCGCTGGTTCTGGCCCGAACAGCACCTACACGCTGCGGCTCGCCGAGGACGTCTACCCCAACCAGCCCAACGTGCGCCGGTACACGGTCGATCTTCGGGCGGTCCTGTTCGCCGACCCGCGTTTCGTCGTCCAAAACGTCGGCCCGTTTGTGCTGGCCATCCGCAAACCGGGGGCCTGACCGCCGATGAGTACCGAGACCCCGCCCAGAACGGTCGAAGAACTAGCATCTACCTCCGTGGACGACGCGGGAGGTAGCTACCGGGCCGCTCGGTTGGTTGCCATCGTCGCCGGTCTGCTTGGGACCCTGCTGGCGATCGCCACCCCGCTGCTACCGGTCAACCAGACCACCGCCCAGCTGAACTGGCCCCAGAGCGGGACGTTCGGAAGCGTCGAGGCGCCGCTGATCGGTTACGTGGCCACCGATTTGAGTATCACCGTGCCGTGCCAGGCCGCCGCCGGGCTGACCGGACCGCAGAACGTGGGCAAGACGGTGCTCTTGTCGACAGTGCCCAAGCAGGCCCCGAAGGCCGTCGACCGCGGGCTCCTCATCCTTCGGGCAAACGATGACCTGGTGCTCGTGGTCCGCAATGTGCCGGTGGTCAGCGCCCCGATGAGCCAAGTGCTCAGCCCGGCGTGCCAGCGGTTGACATTCACCGCCCACGCCGACAGGGTCACCGGAGAATTCGTCGGCCTGACGCAGGGGCCCAGCGCCGAGCATCCCGGTTCGCCGCTGCGCGGTGAGAAAAGCGGCTACGACTTCCGGCCGCAAATCGTTGGGGTGTTCACCGACTTGACCGGGCCGACACCGTCCGGCCTGAACTTGTCGGCGACCGTCGACACCCGCTACAGCAGCAGCCCCACCCCGCTGAAGCTGGCCGCGATGATCCTCGGGGTGCTGCTGACCACCACTGCCCTGGTCGCGTTGCACGTCCTGGACACTGCCGACGGCATCCGGCACCGCCGCTTCCTGCCGCCGCGATGGTGGTCGATCGGAGGCCTGGACGCCCTGGTCATCGCCGTGCTGGTGTGGTGGCATTTCGTCGGCGCCAACACCTCCGACGACGGCTACATCCTCACCATGGCCCGAGTGTCCGAACACGCTGGCTACATGGCCAACTACTACCGCTGGTTCGGCACTCCCGAGGCCCCGTTCGGCTGGTACTACGACCTGCTGGCGCTGTGGGCGCACGTCAGCACCACGAGCATCTGGATGCGGTTACCCACCCTGGTCATGGCGCTGACCTGCTGGTGGGTCATCAGCCGCGAGGTCATCCCGCGGCTGGGGCATGCCGTCAAGACGAACCGGGCCGCGGCGTGGACCGCGGCGGGCATGTTCCTGGCGGTCTGGCTGCCGCTCGACAACGGTCTGCGTCCCGAGCCGATCATTGCCCTGGGGATCCTGCTGACCTGGTGTTCGGTGGAACGCGCGGTGGCCACCAGCAGGCTGTTGCCGGTGGCGGCCGCCTGCATCGTCGGCGCCCTGACGCTGTTCTCCGGCCCCACGGGCATCGCCTCGATCGGGGCGTTGCTGGTCGCGATCGGACCGCTGCGGACCATCCTGCACCGCCGATCCAAGCAGTTCGGCGCGCTGCCGCTGGTGGCTCCCATCGCGGCCGCGGCCACCGTCACCGCGATCCTGATCTTCCGTGACCAGACCCTGGCCGGGGAGGTGCAGGCCACCGCACTCAAGCGGGCCGTCGGACCCAGCCTGAGCTGGTTCGACGAGCATCTCCGCTACGAACGACTCTTCATGGCCAGCCCAGACGGGTCGGTCGCCCGCCGCTTCGCCGTGCTGGCGTTGGTGCTCGCCCTGGCGATATCGGTGGCAATGTCGTTGCGCAAGGGCCGAATTCCGGGAACGGCCGTCGGACCGAGCCGCCGCATCATCGGCATCACCATCATTTCGTTCATCGCGATGATGTTCACCCCCACCAAATGGACCCACCACTTCGGGGTGTTCGCCGGGCTGGCCGGATCGCTGGGCGCGCTGGCCGCGGTCGCGGTCACGGCCGCGGCCATGCGCTCGCGCCGCAACCGCACCGTCTTCGCCGCCGTGGTGCTCTTCTTGACGGCGTTGTCCTTCGCCAGCGTGAACGGCTGGTGGTACGTCTCCAATTTCGGTGTGCCCTGGTCGAATTCGTTCCCGAGGTGGCATTATGCCTTCGCCACTGTGCTGCTGGGCCTGACTGTGCTGGTTTTGTTGCTTTCGGCCTGGTTTCACTTTGTCGCTACCGATAATGGGCCGCCCATAACCCGGCATTGGGCGCTGCTGGCCGGAATCATCCAGTCGCCGTTGGCTATTGCCGCGTGGGCGCTGGTGGTTTTCGAGGTGGCATCGCTGACCCTCGGGATGACCGACCAGTTCCCGGCGTGGTCGGTGGGCCGGTCCAACCTGCAGGCTTTACCAGTTCTAGGCGCCGGCAAGACCTGCGGGCTGGCTGAGGATGTGATGGTCGAACTGGACCCCGACGCCGGCATGTTGCCCCCGGTGGCGGGGACATCGGGCCCTTCGGTTGCAGCAGCCCTGGGGGCTGGCCTGTCGGAGGCCTTCACCCCCAATGGCATTCCGGCCGACGTCCGCGCCGACCCGGTCATGGAACGTCCGGGCGACCGCAGCTTCGTCAACGACGACGGACTCGTGAACGGCAGCGAGGCCGGAACCGAGGGTGGCACCAACCCCGCATCCGGAATCAACGGCTCCCGCGCCCGGTTGCCCTACTACCTGAACCCCGCCCGCACGCCGGTGCTGGGCAGCTGGCAACCCGGCATCCAGGTGCCGGCAAGGCTGCGGTCGGGGTGGTACCGGCTCCCCGCCCGGGACAAGGCGGGCCCGCTGCTGGTCGTGAGTGCGGCCGGTCGCTTCGACCCCCGCGAAGTCCAGCTGCAGTGGGCCACCGACGATCAAGCGGCCGGCCGACATCCCGGCGGCTCGCTCCAGTTCGCCGACGTCGGAGCGTCACCGGCCTGGCGTAACTTGCGGCTACCGCTCCCAGCGATACCCGCCAACGCCACCCAGGTCCGGCTCGTCGCCGACGACGAAGACCTGGCGCCGCAGCACTGGATCGCGTTAACGCCGCCGCGCATCCCACAGTTGAAGACGCTGCAGGACGTGGTGGGCTCTCACGACCCGGTGTTCCTGGACTGGCTGGTCGGGTTGGCTTTCCCATGCCAACGACCGTTCGGGCACCAGAACGGCGTCGACGAAACGCCGAAGTGGCGCATCCTGCCGGACCGTTTCGGCGCCGACGCCAACTCCCCGGTGATGGACAACAACGGCGGCGGTCCGTTGGGCGTGACGGAGCTGCTCGTGAAGGCGACCACGGTGGCCACCTACCTTAAAGACGACTGGTCGCGGGACTGGGGCGCACTGCAGCGATTGACCCCCTACTATCCCGACGCGCAGCCCGCCCTAGTCAAGCTCGGAACGGCGACCCGCAGCGGCCTGTGGAGCCCCGCGCCGCTCCGGCATTAGGGTTCGACAACAACCCCTGGCCCGGTTCCACTCGAAAAAATAAGGCGCGGCCGTGAGGGGCACAAGGGCCGGCCGGAGGCCTGCGATGTCGGGCCGCGGGGCCGGGCAAGCCCGGTCAAGGCCGCCGTGAACCAAGATCGCCAGGAATCTTCCCGATGACCGAAGCGGGCGCAAAGCCGCCGGATAGACGGTCGACTGGACACCACGCGCCTGACGCGCTAGGCATGTCCTACCGCCATACCAACGGGGAGGAGAATCATGTCCTGGTTTGTGCAGCCCGAGTCCGTTTTGGCCTCGGCGGGCGCGGAGTCGGCGATCAGCGCGGAGACCGAGGCGGCCGCCGCGGCGGCGGCCCCGGCACTTCTTGGTGTGACGCCGATGGGAGGCGACCCGGACTCCGCGATGTTTTCGACGGCGCTCAACGCGTGTGGCGCCAGTTACCTGGGCGTGGTCACCGAGCACGCCGCTCAGCGCGGCCTGTTCGCCGGTACGCAGAGCGTCGCGGCGGCGGTCTACGACGCCACCGAGGCGGCGCGCGCAGCGGCGATAGGGCTCTAAAGGGGAGACCGCCCATGCCTGATCCGGGGTGGGCAGCGCGCACCCCCGAGGACAACGATCTGCTGCTCAAGGCGGGGACCGGGGTGGGCGCCCACGTGGCCAACCAGGCGGCCTGGACCACGTTGGGGGCCAGCCATCACGCCTCTGGTGTTGCATCGGCCGTCAACACTGCTGCCACGTCCGCGAGTTGGGTGGGCGCCGGGTCGGCGGCATCGGCCACGAACGTCACCATGCTCAATGCCTCGCTGCACGGGCTGGCCGGCTGGGTCGACGTGAAGCCGGCGGTGGTGGCGGCCGCGATCGCGGCCTACCAGGCTGCTAACGCCGGCATGCGGCCGGCTCCCGAATGCGTCGCCAACCGTGTCGAGACCGCGACTGACTACGGCATCAACCCGAGTGTGCTCTGGACCCTGACGCCACGCATCACCTCACTCGAGTTCGAGTACTACGGCAACATGTGGCCGAACAATTCCGCGGTAGGCGCCGCCTACGGGGCGATCCTTGCGGCGCTTGCCGAAAGCCTGGCGATTGCGCCGCCGGTGGCCGGCATGGGCGCCTCGCCGGCCGCTCCGGCACAGGCAGCGTCGGCGGTCGGTGAAGCGTCCGCCGAGGCAGCGGCCGGGAACGGGATGCGCGCCGCTTACCAGGGGGTGCAGACGGGGACGACGAGCGCCGGCCAGGCGACGTCGGGCGCTCAGGACATGGGCAGCCAACTCGGCACGTTGATGGGGCCGGCGCAGTCGTTGATGGGGGCGGTTCCCCAGGCGTTGCAGGCGCCTGCCGGAATGGTGCAGGCTCCCATGAGTGCGATGCAGCCACTGCAGTCAATGATGGGCATGTTCGTCAACCCCGGCGTGCCGGGCATGGGTGGCGCCACCACGGGTGTTTCGGCAGCCTCGGCTGCCGCCGGGGTTCCCGCCGGCGAGGCCGGGGCTTCAGTCGGCGGTGGCGGTGCATCCCTGGGCGGCGCGGGTATGCCCACGACCACCTTCACCCGGCCGGTCAGCGCCTTCGAGCCCGCCGCTGGTGGGCGCCCGGTGGGGCTGCGCCCCAGTGGAGCGTTGGGCGCCGGGACGGTGCGCCCGACGACGACCGCCGGCGGCAACACGATCGGTGGTATGCCCATCGGGCATGCGGGTGGCCGGCGCGGGTCTCAGGGCAGGTCCGAGCAGCCCGCGACGGTCCGCGTCGTTGACGACCGCGGGTAGTAAATCGCCTGCTCACAGGGTGAATCGACACATCTGAATAGTCCCCATACACTGCACCGCATACCCCGGACGATCAGAAATGGGGAGCGGCCAACCGGAGAGGGAGAAATCACAGTGGCCAACAGCTCAATTGTCGTCGACGCAAATTTTCTGCGTAGTACCGCCGACAAAATTCAGGCCAATATGGAGCACGCGATCGCGGTCGCGAAAGGTTATTTGGCGAATCAGGAAAATGTGATGAGCCCTGCGACCTGGTCGGGCGCCGGCGTGGTCGCCTCGCACGCGACAGCCACCGAGGTCGCCAACGACTTGAACAAAGTCTTGCACGGGGGCACACGCCTGGCCGAGGGTCTCAAGCAGGCCGCGGCACTGATGGAACACCATGAGGCCGACTCACAAGCCGCATTCCAGGCTCTGTTCGGCGGCGCTCAGCACGTTTAGTCGTTTCGCCCATAACCTCGTTCCTTGAAAGGATTTTCAGCATGGACCCTTTGATTGCCTACAACCCTTCAGCTGTCGCTGATTTCGCTACAGATGTTGGTTCACGTGCCGGCCAACTTGAGGCGCTGCATGGCGACACCGCAAACCTGACCAACGCGCTCCAGGAATTCTTCGCCGGCCACGGCGCGACGGGATTCTTCGATGCTCAGCACCAAATGCTCTCGGGGCTACAGGGTCTCGTCGACACGGTTCGTCAGCACGGTCAAACCACCGGCCATGTGCTCGACGCCGCGATAAGCACCGACAATCACATGCGGGGCCTGTTCTATACCTGAGGCCGGATTCCTCCGCGGATGTCCTCATCGCGGCCCCATGCCTCGCCCTGTGCTGCCTGACCGGCCGAATGAAATGAAATCGCCTTGCTGACAACGACAGTCGACGGGCTATGGGTGTTGCAATCGGTGACCGGGGTCGAACAGACCTGTCCCGAACTGGGCCTGCGGCCACTTCTGCCGCGACTCGACATCCCGGAGCGCGCGCTGCAGCACCCGGTGGCAGCCGAGCTCATAGCCGCTGGTGCGCTCGACAGCGCCGGCAACGCCGACCCCATGATCCGCGAATGGCTCACCGTGCTCTTGCGGCGCGACCTGGGGCTCTTAGTGAACATGGGTGTACCGGGTCGCGAGCCAACGCGAGCGTCCATCTGCCGATTCGCGACATGGTGGGTCGTCCTGGAGCGCCACGGCGACCTGATACGCCTTTATCCCGCCGGCACCGCCGGCGACGAGGCAGCGGCCAGCGAACTGGTGGTGGGCCAGGTCGAGCGGCTGTGCGGCGTGGCGGATGCAGCGCCGCTGCGTCCGGTGTCCCTGGACACCGAGGAGTTGCTGCAGTCGGTGCACGACGCGGCCAGCCTGCGAGCGTTTCTCCTCAGCCAGCGTGTCGATGTCGACCAATTGCAAATCATCACCTTGGCCGCCGATCCTGCGCGTTCCGCGCACGCGGCGATCGTGGCGCTACAGCCCGGTGTCGGGCCCGAGAGGACCGCCCGCGTCGCCGTCGGCGATTCGACGGTGGCCATCGTCGACACTCCTGCCGGCCGCGTCTGCATTGCAGACGTCATCTCTGGCCAACGCCGATACCAGGTCGTCTCTCCTGGTTCACGCGGCGATATCGCCACGGCGGTGCAGCGGCTCATCCGCCACCTGCCCGCCGGCGACGAGTGGTACTCATGTCGCCGCGTGGTCTGACGGGAGCACATCCGACCAGACATCCGACAAAGTAACGCAGTAAACCAATCTCGCGGAATGGCAAAGCCTTACGCACTTGAGGATTTAGTGATCGAGTAAACGCGGTATCGCTAGGCGTGTTAGCATCGCGATCGTGACGAGCCCTTGGAATGATTCGAATATATCGGACGAGGGAGCGCTCGGACGGGGGGATCCGTCGGCGGGGCGCAGCTTCCACGGTTCGGTGTCGGACACTATGCGGATTACTGATTTGGCGGCACCCAGAAAGATTCCGCCGGGGTCAGGCTGGCGAAAAATCGTCTATAACGGATCATTTCGCAAAATAAACTTGGGTGAATCGCCCACTGAACGCCGCTACCGCGAATTACAGAACCGCATCAGGCGCCACATCCGCCGGCAATATGTGGTCACCGTCGTCTCCGGTAAGGGCGGCGTCGGCGTTACCACGATGGTCGCCTGCATCGGGGGCATCGCTCGTGAATGCCGCCCGCAGAACGTCATTGCGATCGACGCGGTGCCCGGTTTCGGCACCCTGGCCGACCGTATCGACGAGTCGCCGCCCGGTGATTACAGCGCGATCATCAACGACACTGACGTTCAGGGCTACGCGGATATCCGCGAGCATTTGGGGCAAAACCCGGTCGGGCTCGACGTACTGGCCGGAAATCGGACTTCAAACCAGCCCCGGCCGTTGGTGCCGGCCATGTTTTCCGGGGTGTTGTCGCGGCTGCGGCGAACCCACACCGTCATGATCGTCGATACCTCCCCGGATCTCGAACACGAAGTGATGAAGCCGGTTTTGGAGAACACCGACACTTTAGTGTTCGTCTCCGGAATCACCGCAGACCGTTCCAAACCGGTGCTTCGGGCCATCGACTATCTCCGGTCCCAGGGCTATCACGAGTTGGTTTCGCGCAGCACCGTGGTTATCAACCATACCGATCACATCACCGACAAAGACGCCCTGGCTTACCTGACCGAACGGTTCACCAAGGTTGGTGCAATCGTCGAAGTGATGCCGTTTGATCCGCACTTGGCCAAAGGCGGGATCATCGACACCGTTCACGAATTCACGAAGAAGTCGCGATTGCGACTGTTCGAAATTACTGCGGGGCTGATCGACAAATATATTCCCGATGCCGAGCGGACGGCACCGTGACCTCTCCGCATAAGGTTGCTTTCCCGGCGCGTTGTGCGCTCAATATTTCCTACGAGAAACATCTGTGCTCACAAGTTTTTCCCGCCGGAATTCCGGTCGAAGGATTTTTCGAGGGAATGGTCGAGCTGTTCGATGCCGATCTGAAGCGCAAGGGTTTTGAGGGCGTACCGCTTCCGCCCGGCAGCTATGAGTTGCACAGAATTAATGGCGTGCGGCTCGACATCAACAAGAGCCTGGACGACCTGGGCGTGCAAGACGGCGACACGCTGGTGCTGGTGCCCAGGGTGGCCGGCGAGTCCTTCGAACCGCAGTACGAGTCGCTGTCAACGGGCCTGGCGGCCATGGGCAAGTGGTTGGGCCGCGACCGTGGCGATCGGATGTTTTCACAGGTGACACCCCTGACGGCCGTACATACTGCCATCGCGATCGTCGCGATGGCGGTCGGGGTGGTGGTGGCCCTGGCGTTGCGGGCCCGCGCCTTCAATGACGGCATCATCCCCGCGGGAGTGGCCGGTGTGATCGGCGTCTTACTGGTGGTCGCGACATCGGTGGTGCGGTGGGGCTGGCGGGAGCGGCGCGACCTGTTCAACGGATTCGGCTGGTTGGCGGTGGCGTCACTGGCCGTCGCCGGCGCTTGCTCGCCGCCCGGCCGACTGGGCGCACCTCACGCTCTGATCGGGCTCGTGGTGGTGATCTTGGGCGCCATCGCGATCGGCGTGCTGACGCAGAAACGATGGCAGACCGCAGTGGTCACCGCCGTGGTGACAATATGCGGGATCCTTGCGGCCGTTGCAGCGGTGCAGATGTTCCGGCCGGCTTCGCCGCAGGTGCTGGCGATTTGCGTGTTGGTGTTGTTGCTTGGCCTGGTCAGGATGACGCCGTTGATCGCGCTGTGGGTGGCCCGGGTAAGGCCGCCGCACTTCGGGTCGATCACGGGCCGGGACTTGTTCGCGCGGCGCGAAGGCATGCCCGTCGACACGGTGTCGCCGGTCAGTGAGGACGATACCGAGGATGAAGACAACGAGTTGACCGATATCACCGCGCGCGGCGCTGCGGTCGCCGCGTCGGCGCGCCTGGTCAACGCCGTGCAAGTCGGTGTGTGCGGGGGGGTTTCGGTCGTCCTGCCCGTCGCGGTGTGGGGAGTCCTGACGCCGGGGCGCCCGTGGCAGTGGTTGGCGCTGCTGGTCGGCGGCTTGGTGGTGGGCATCTTCATCACCCAGGGCCGCGGATTCGCCGCCAAGTACCAGGCGGTGGCGCTGGTGTGCGGCGCGGCGGCCGCGGTCTGCGCCGGCGTGGTCAAGTACGCCGTTGCGGAGCCACGAGATGCCGTGTCCGGCTTGCTATGGCCGGCGGTGACGGTCGGGGTTTTCGCCGCATTGAGTTTGGCCGCAGCGCTTTTGGTGCCCGCGATGCGGTTCAGGCCGTTCATCCGGTTGGCGGTGGAATGGGCCGAAGTGCTGGCGCTGATCGCGTTGCTGCCGGCGGCGGCAGCCCTGGGGGGGCTGTTCACGTGGCTTCGACATTGAGACGGGCGTGCTTGCGGGCGGCCGCGATGAGCGTCGCCGTCACGCTGGTGGCCCAGTCGAGTGCCATGTACGCCGCGCAGGCGATTACACCGCCGATGGTGGATTCCGCCATGGTGCCGCCGGATGGGCCACCGCGGCCCGACCAGCCGATGCGCCGCGCCAACAGTTGCTCCACGCCGATCACCGTGAAGAACCCCGACGTCGCGCAGATGGCGCCGGGATACAACCTGCTCAACATCGGCAGCGCTTGGCAATACAGCACCGGCAATGGTGTATCGGTCGCGGTCATCGACACCGGGATCTCTCCCAACCCGCGGCTGCCGGTGGTACCCGGCGGTGACTACATCATGGGCGAAAACGGCCTGTCGGATTGCGATGCCCACGGCACGGTAGTGAGCTCGATCATTGCGGCTGCGCCGCAAGGGATGGTGCCGATGCCGCGACCTATGCCGCCGACACCGGCGTTCCCGCCGCCGGCGGCGCCGCCGGCCGTCACCGCAGCCCCGCCCCCGCCCGTTGAGGTTCCGCCTCCGCTCGCGCCAGTCCCACCGCCACCGCCGGTGACCATCACCCAGGTTGTTCCGCCGCCACCACCGCCGCCCCCGCTTCCCGAGGGAGGGGGCGCGACCGCTGCGTCCAATGGCCCGCCGGATCCGCAGACCGAAGACGAGCCCGCGGTGCCGCCGCCCCCGCCGGGCGCCCCCGACGGTGTGGTGGGCGTCGCCCCGCACGCGACGATCATTTCGATTCGGCAGTCGTCGCGGGCCTTCGAGCCGGTCAACCCACCCCCGGCCGACCCCAACTCGGACGAGAAGGTGAAAGCCGGGACGCTCAACACCGTGGGGCGCGCCGTGGTGCACGCGGCGAACATGGGGGCAAAAGTCATCAATATCTCGGTGACCGCTTGTCTGCCCGCGGTCGCGCCCGCCGATCAGCGGGCGCTGGGCGCCGCACTGTGGTATGCGGCCACCATCAAGGATGCGGTGATCGTGGCCGCAGCCGGCAATGACGGGGAGGCCGGCTGTGACAACAACCCGATGTACGACCCGTTGGATCCGTCGGATCCGCGCGACTGGCATCAGGTCAAGGTCATCTCTTCGCCGTCGTGGTTCTCCGACTACGTCTTATCAGTGGGTGCCGTCGATGCCACCGGCGCCGCCATCGACAAAAGCATGTCCGGCCCCTGGGTCGGCGCTGCCGCACCCGGAACCCACATCATGGGCCTTTCGCCGCAAGGAGGCGGACCGGTCAACGCCTACCCGCCGTCGCGGCCGGGCGAGAAGGACATGCCGTTTTGGGGCACCAGCTTTTCGGCGGCTTACGTCAGCGGCGTCGCCGCCCTGGTCCGGGCTAAGTTTCCCGACCTCAGCGCGCACCAGGTGATCAACAGGATCGTGCAGTCGGCGCACAACCCACCTACGGGGGTGGACAACAAGGTCGGATACGGGCTGGTGGACCCGGTCGCCGCACTGACTTTCAATATCCCGCCGGGCGACCGGTTGCCCCCCGGTGCGCAGAGTCGCGTGATCACGCCCGCTCCCCCGCCGCCGCCACCGGATCACCGGGCGCGCAACATCGCCGTCGGGTTCGTCGGCGCAGTGGCCGCCGGTGCACTCTTGCTGGCCATCGCGGCGCGGCTGCGGAGGGCGCGATGAGGCCAGGACTAACCGGATTCAGCCCGGGCAGTAATCGACGGGTCGCCGGCGTCGGCGCCGTGTTCCTGCTCGCGTTGGCGAGTTGGGCACTGGCCGGCTATGTCGGCGCGACGATCGCGGCGGTGGTGGGCATCGTGCTGGTGTTCGTTCGGTGGTGGGGCCAGCCGGCGTGGTCATGGGCAGTGTTGGGGCTGCGGGGGCGGCGCCCGATCAGCTGGGACGCGCCGATCACCCTGGCCAACAACCGGTCCGGCGGCGGCGTGCGGGTGCAAGATGGTACGGCGGTGGTGGCCGTGCAACTGCTCGGAAAGGCACATCAAGCAACCAGGGTGACCGGCTCGGTGACCGTCGAAACCGAAAACGTCGTCGACCTCGTCGAACTGGTTCCGATGTTGCGGCATGCGCTCGGCCTGCAGCTCGAGTCGATCAGCGCGGTCACATTCGGCTCGAGGCATGGCAATGCGGGCGACTATCCGCGCGTGTATGACTCGGAGATCGGCACTCCGCCGTATGCCGGGCGGCGCGAAACCTGGCTGATCATAAGGCTATCCGTGCTCGACAACACGCAAGCGTTGCAATGGCGCACAACCGTTGGCGCCGCCGCTGTTTCGGTCGCGCAGCGCATCGCGGGGCTGCTGCGCTGCAAAGGGTTGCGCGCGAAGGTGGCCACTGCCACCGACTTGGTCGAGCTTGACCGCCGGCTGGGATCCGACGCGGTGGCAAGGGACGGCCAGCGATGGAAAGCCATCCGTGGGGAAGCGGGCTGGATGACGACCTACGCCTACCCGGCCGGGTCGATCACGTCACGGGTTCTGGCGCAGGCGTGGACGCTGCACGCCGACGAGGTCATCCAGAACGTGACCGTGTACCCGGACACAACATGCACAGCGACGATCACCGTACGTACTCCGACGCCGGCACACGTCCCGCCCGCCGTGATCTTGCGCCGGCTCAACGGCGAACAGGCCGCCGCCGCCGCGGCTAACATGTGCGGCCCGCGGCCATATCTGCGCGGACTACGGCGCAGCCCGCTGCCGAAGCAATTGGTGATCGAGATCGGTCCGTCGGGTGTGTTGATCGGCAAGCTCAGCAACGGGGACCGACTGATGATCCCGGTTACCGATGCCGGTGAGCTGTCGCGGGTGTTTGTCGCTGCTGACGACCCGATCGCCAAACGGATCGTGATCCGAACGGCCGGCGCCGGCGAGCGCGTGTGCGTGCACACCCGCGACACTGCGCGATGGGCCAGCGTCCGCATGCCAGAGATCAGCCTCGTCAGCACGCCGCGCCCGGCGCCACGCACCACCGTCAGCGTCGTGGAGTTCGCCGCGCGGCGGCAGCGACACGGCGACGACGCAACCGAGTTCGGGGGCATGGATGTCGCGGACATCGCGATCTCACCGACCCCACGACCGGCCACGGTGATCACCGTCGCGCCGGCTGGCACGACCTTGCCCGAGGCGCTGCGCCACAACTTCGAGGTGACGATCGAGCAGATCGGTCCCGCGACGGTGAATCTCACTGCCGCAGGACGTTGTTGGGTGGTCGAGATGGACATGTTCCGGGCCGAGAACCGCTACGTCGGCCTGCAGCCGGTCAGCATGTCGATCGCCACGTAGAACGTCTACAACGCAAAGCAAGGTGCAAAGCAAGGTTTTGATGAGCGCACGTCGGAATTGTCACGACAGTCCCCTCTTCCAGCGAGTGCATCTCGGGGACGGTGCACACCATGGGTGACTTACACACCGCTCGTAGACATTTCGACCGCGCGATGGTGATGATGCACCGAGAGGGCCGGGCGGCGGCATTGCCGGAGTTCGTCGCCGCTACCGACACCGACCCGACCATGGCCGATGCCTGGCTCGGGCGTATCGCTTGCGGCGACGGTGCTCTCGTCTCGCTAAAGCAGCTCCATGCCAACAGCGAATGGCTGCACCGCGAGACGGCGCGGATCGGCCAGACCCTCGCCGCGGAGATCCGGCTCGGCCCTTACGTCGCGATCACCGCAACCGATGCGTCGCAAGTGGGGCTGGCGCTGGCGTCGGCGCTGACGATCGCCGGAGAATACGCCGAGGCGGACGACCTGCTGGCCAACCGGGACCTGCTGGATTCCTGGGTCAACCATCAGTGGCACCAGCTGGCCCGGGCGTTCTTGATGTTCACCACGCAGCGCTGGCCCGATGTCTTGTTAACGGCCGCCGAGCAGTTACCGCCGCAAGCCATCGTGATGCCGGCCGTCACGGCGTCGATCTGTGCGCTGGGTGCCTACGCCGCGGCGCATCTCGGTCAGGGCCGCGTGGCCCTGGACTGGCTGGACCGCGTCGACGTGATCGGACACAGCGCGTCGTCCGGCCGGTTCGGCTCCGACGTGCTGACCGCGTCGATCGGACCCACCGACATCCCGCTGCTGGCCGCCGACCTCGCATACGTTCGGGGCATGGTGCACCGGCAGCTCCGTGAGGAGGATCGGGCCCAGATCTGGCTGTCCCGGGCGGCCATCAACGGGGTCCTGACCGAGCCGGCTAAAGAGGCTCTGGCCGATCCTAATCTGCACCTCGTCGTGACCGACGAACACACCATCGACAGCCGAACCGACCGGTGGGAAGCCTCGACCGCGAAGTCCCACGAGGAGATCGAGAACGACGACGCGGCGGAGCGGCGCGCGGAGTTGCTGGCCGAGGGCCGCGCACTGCTGGCGAAACAGGTGGGCCTGGCGGCGGTCAAGCAGGCCGTCTCGTCACTGGAAGACCAACTCGAGGTGCGCATGATGCGACTGGAGCACGGCCTGCCGGTAGAGGGCCAGACGAATCACATGCTGCTGGTGGGACCACCGGGTACGGGTAAGACGACCACCGCCGAGGCGCTCGGCAAAATCTACGCCGGCATGGGGATCGTGCGCCATCCCGAAATCCGGGAAGTCCGCCGATCGGACTTCTGCGGGCACTACATCGGGGAGTCGGGACCTAAAACCAACCAGCTGATCGAAAAATCCCTCGGACGAATCATTTTCATGGACGAGTTCTACTCTCTGGTCGAACGTCATCAGGACGGCACGCCGGACATGATCGGAATGGAGGCCGTCAACCAGCTCCTGGTTGCGTTGGAAGCGCACCGATTCGACTTCTGTTTCATCGGGGCCGGCTATGAAGACCGGGTCGACGAATTCCTGACCGTCAACCCGGGTTTGGCCGGCCGGTTCAACCGCAAGCTGCGTTTCGAGTCGTACTCGCCGGGAGAGATCGTCGAGATCGGGCGCCGCTACGCCACACCGCGCGCCAGCCTGCTCGACGCCGCTGCCCGGGACGCGTTTCTCGACGCGGCCGGCACCATCCGCAACTACATCACGCCCGGCGGGCAGCATGGCATCGACGCCATGCAGAACGGCCGGTTCGCCCGCAACGTCATCGAACGCGCCGAAGGGCTCCGCGACAGCCGGGTGGTCGCCCGGAAACGCGCGGGGCTGCCGGTGACGGTCGAGGATCTGCAAATCATCACAGCACCCGACATCCAGGCCGCGGTGCGCAGCATGTGCTCGGACAACCGGGATATGGCCGCCATCGTCTGGTAGCCGGCGCAGGGCTGACTGAGAGTCGTAGCGTGCAAGCCGCGCTTCTTTAGGGCGCGGTTAGCGCATCAAGTTCGTGTTTGAGGCGACGGCTGGCGGGTGTGGCGGCGTAGCTGCTGCGCGGATCGGTCCTTGTCGGGCACGTAGCCCGGTGTTAGAGGGGCCGGTTTTGGTTTTCGATGTAGCGTTTGATCACCGACAACGGCGCTCCGCCGGCGGAGGCGGCGAAGTACGACGGCGACCGTAGGTGGCTGCGCATGTGGGCGCGCACACACGTTCGGGTGTATTCGCGGCGCAGCGCGTAGCTGGAACGCCCTTTGAGGCGGCGCACCAGTGTGGCGACCGCCAGGGTGGGCGGGTAGGAGACCAGCAGGTGCACGTGGTCGGGTTCGCCGTTGAACTCAACCAATTCGGCACCCAGATCGGTGCACGCACCCGACATGGTTACCTGGCAGAAGTCCAGCATCGCCGAGTTGAGAATCCGCCGACGATATTTGGTCACGAAGACAAGATGTACCCACAGCGCCGAGACGCTGTGGGCGGCAAGCCGATAGCCGCTTTGGTCCATAGAAGCCGCGATGTCGGTGGTGTCTTTTACAGTCGTGGTGTGCACACCGAAGGTGTCTACCCGCCCGCACCGACAGCAACTGTTGGTGCCGGTGATAGGGCGTGCGGTGAGCGTAAGCCGCGGGCGCGTAAGCGCCCCAAGGATGCACCCACGCATGTGCGGTCGTGGCCGCTGCGTGCGGACCCGGGGCAGCGTCGGGTGATCAGGACACGGTTTTTCGCGGGGGCGCGGGTGTATAACGCGGTGTTAGCGGAGTTCATCGGGCGCAGTCGTGCGGTCAAATCCGATCCGGCGTGGCAGGTGGCGTGCCAGCTGCCAGGCCGCACGAACAGGGAACGTGTCGCTCGGCGGGCGGCGTTGGATGCCGTGGTGGCGGCTCATGGGTTCAGCGATCGTGAGGCGCAGTCGTTCGCGTCGTCGTTGCGCCAGTGCTGGGTGCGTGAGCACGTGCCCGCTCAGGAGGCCCAGAACCTGGGTGGGCGGGCGTTTGATGCGGTCAAGTGCTGGCATGTTGGGCGTAAAGGCAAGCCGCGATTCAAGTCGACCAAGCGGGGCCTGCGTTCGTTGGCGGCCAAGGACGGTAACGGTGCGTTACGGCCCAAGGTAGACGCCGCTGGTCGGCTGGTCGGGTTGCAGTGGGGGGCCGGGTTCGTGGTCGCGACCGCTGCGGCGGCCCAGACGGGTCGGCGCGGGACCGAGCAGCGGACCGAGCTGGCCGATATTGAGGCGCTGATCGCTGCGGGCCAGGTGTTGTCTACCCGGATCGTGCGCACCGTGATCAACGGGCGCGACACCTACCGCATGCAAATGGTCTGCGATGGGTCCCCGACCCGCCGGCATCCGGTCGGTGATGGCCGGGTGTCGTTCGATTTGGGGCCCAGCCAGATCGCGGTGGCTGTCGAGCGCGGCGACGGGTCCTGGGCGGGATGGGTGGAGCCGCTGGCTGATCGGATCCGGTTGAACACGGTGCGGTTACGCCGCGGGCAGCGGCACGTGGATCGTCAGCACCGGGGCGGCTCGCCGGGCTGTTTTAACCCCGACGGCACGCATAAGACTGGCCGCTGCGACTGGCGGCAGCGTTCCCACGCCGCCAAACAGAGCGCCATGGTGGTGGCGGAGCAGCATCGCCGCCTGGCCGAACACCGTAAGAGGTTGCACGGTGGACTGGCCAACAGGTTGTTGGCGCACGGCGGCGATGTGGTGTGCGAGAAGCTGAATTACGTTTCGTGGCAGAAGAACTTCCCGCGCAGTGTGCGCGACCGGGCACCGGGACTGCTCGTAGAGACCATCCGCCGCAAGGCTGAAAGCACCGGCGGTGATGGTCTCTACGAGTACAGCCCATACACGACTGCCTTGTCGCAAACCTGCCTGTGCGGGGCGAAAAAGAAGAAGCCGCTCTCGCAACGGGTCCACCATTGCGGGTGCGGCATCACCGAAGACCGGGACCTGTTCTCGGCATTCCTGGGACTGCATGTCCGCCAGGGGGCTGATGGTCTCGACCGGCTGGATCTGGAAGCAGCCAACCATGGTTGGCTGATCCACCGTCACGACGTTGATGGGCGTCGAGGTCCGGCCGTAGCAGTATCTAAGCGGCGAGGCCGCAGACATCCGCCCTCGCGGAGGTCAGTGGCGCGTATCAAAGCCCGCCGGGCTTTGAAGCGACAGAGCCGCTCGGCGCGAACCTTCCCTGCTGGTGCGCCTACGGCGCTACCCGCCCACCAGGCGGCATAGCGAGACAGCACACCACCACAAGGAATCCGCGCATCTTCAATGCGCGGAGGAACGTCAAGAAAAGGCTGCCCACCCTGTTTGTTGTGGCAGAAGGTCCCCGACCTGGCCTCCGGCCCGGATCAGGGCTTGAGTGCGACGGCAGCGGCGAGACCGCGTCAACTGAGCTGACTGATCAGAGTTTCGACCCTTTCGGTGACGTCCGCGGGCAACGGCTCTTCCGCCTCGGCGCGAACGATCATGTCCTCGGGCACACCGGCCGCTTGTGCAGTCTCGGAAGTCGAGAGGTTCACGCGGTGCCGGGCCGCATACAGACGCTGTGCCAGCGGTGCGCCCGGAGAGGTCGCCCCAAGTCTCATCAATTCGTCGTGGCGGCGCCGGACCGCACCCAACGCCTTGATCAACCCGGGGGTGATCCGGCTGATGCGAGTCGCCCGTAAGGCAATCGCCTCGAGTTGGCGCAGGCCAGCGAGGATCGGTGCCGCCCGCTTGGCGAAATCGGGATCGTCGACCGCCGGCAACGCGGAGATGGCTATGCCGCACCCGTCCACGGCGGTATCAATGGCCTGCGCGATCAACGACGTGGGGCCGTCGGGCCCCGGTTCCGGTGTCGGAGCGCCGGCGGAAGAACCCTCGGATGCCGGGGCGGTTGCGGCGGATGTGCCGGCTACGGGTTCGCCGCGACGGATTCGCACGATGGTTCCGGCGGGCCACCGCAGCACTTCCTCCAGCTTGGCCCGGGTTCGTGCCCGCGGCCAGCTGCGGCCCTTCTCGAACGCGATGAGCGCGCCCGCGTTGATGATCCCTTCGGCTGCCAGACTGCGCTGGCTGATGTCCAGCTCCCGCCGCCGTGCCGCGGCGGCCGCTCCGGCACGGACCATGCCGGGATCCGGTTCGCCGGCCCGCGGGTCGTTCTCGTGGTCGTCGGGCTCGGCCCGCGGCTCGCGGCCGATGGCAACCCCACCGCGTCCGGGGTCGGACGAATGCGAGGTCTCGCCAGTGGGCGCAATCAGCGCTGGCTGCGAAATCGGCTCGGCGCCGGCCATCCTCGGTGCTTCCTCGCTCGCGACTGGTGGGACGGTATTCCTTCGTGATCCCTTTGTGCGAATTCTAACCGTCGCACTCGTCTGAGGATATCGCCTCGCTACAGTTGATGACCACTCGCCTGAACGAGATGGCAGGATCAGGTGTGTGTCATGCAACTGTTCTATCGCTACGGTTGTTGTACCGCGACGAAGCATCCGATTCTGAATGGTCAAAATACCGCTTTCCCTGAGGACATAGCCATCCGTTAGCTGGCCGCTCCGGCGGCTGCAACCTCCCATTCGGCATGAAACGGGTGTAGTTCCCGAAGCCTTTGCGCATCGCGTAGGAACGGCGGTGCAACTGAACCGTTGCAATGAAATGGTTATTGCTCTACGCTAAATGTGGCAGGGCGCGGAGCGACGACCCAGCGATAACCCCAGCGATAACCCCTGTGGAGGCACCGGCCACGTGACCGCAACGGCCTTGAAGGACACCTCGCTGGGCGCCTGCACGAGCATCCTGATCGTTTGGACGGATGGCCCCGACACTCAGGCCAGGGCGTTGTGCGGGGCATGCCCGCGGCGCTGGTCGTGCACACGCGACGCCGTCGAGTCGCCGGGCACGGAAGGGCCGCGGGCGGGCGTCGTGGTTCCCGATACAGGCCGTGGGCACGCCTTCGCTCTGGGCCAGTCGCGATCCCTGACCGAGCGCAACGGTTACCCGGTGCGGGAAAGAGCCAAGTCGGCATAGCCCGCCGGCAGAGCCGCTGATTCGAGGGGTCTGCGGCTACCGTTCGGGGATCGCCCGTCTCCTCTGGTCGGGGCCCCACGGCGGCTCCGACCGGAAACCACTCATCTCGCGGATCAGCGCCACCGAACCGGTTGGTTCCGCTCGTCTCGGGGCCACTGGTCCCGCACACGGTCCGGACGCGCCGCGAAAAACCCTGCGACGGTTGCGGTCACCTGGAGGAACTTGCGCCGTGTGGCCGGGGCCATTTCGTGGCTGACGTCGATCACGCCGCCGGGTCGCAGATGCGGATCGAATGGCACCTCGACGACGGGATGTCCGTGATTAACGAACTCGCGCGCCAGCGACGCCCGGGTGCGTTTGTCGGCGTGGCCGTCGGAGTCGTTGAGCACCACGATGGTGTTTTGCAACAGCGTCGAGAGGGCCTGATCGGCCAGCCACTCCATGGTCCGCGCCGCGGCGGATGCGCCGTCGGCCCACGGGGAGGAGACGACGATCGACGCATCCAGATCGCGCAGCACCTCTCGGGTGACCGGTGCGTCGATCGTCGAGCCGCAGTCGATGACCGAGATCGTGAAATGCCGATCGAGCCGCAAGGCGGCCTCCCGGTAGATCGCGGAATCGAGGACGCGGCGCGGACCGGACGCCGGTTCGCCGCCGAGCACGTACAAGCCGGCGGAATTACGGCCCAGGCGCCCGACCACATCCCCGAACGACCACAGGCCCTTGTCGGCGGTCAGCTCCCAGAACGAGGCGGTCGACGCCGGATCGATCCGGCTGCTCAACCGGCCGAAGGCGGTGTCCGCGTCGATCGCCACGACGTGGTCGTGCCGGCGAAGTTGGGCGAACAGCGATCCCACTGTGGCGGCCACCGACGTTTTCCCCGCGCCGCCCTTGCCGAGGACGCCGACCTTGTAGCTTCCGTGCAGGACGGCCCGAATGGCCGCTTCGAGTTGCGCTTCCTGGCGTTGGGCGGCCGACGGGCCGGGCTTGACGAGGCCGAAGGTGGCCAGTTGCAGGATGCGTCGCCAACCGCCATCCAGTTGTTCCGCGGCCGGCGTACGGGCCGGCGCGGTCGAAACTGCGGGCGCCGTTGCGGGCGAAACTGCGGGCACCGGCGAAACGGGGGGCGCGGCGGGGCGGGGACTGGGCGGTTGTGCGCGCATACCCGGCTGCTCGGGCCGCAAGCGGTCCCGCAGGAATTCGTCGCGCTCGTTCATGGTCTCCTCGGGTGCCGGGCGATCGGTCGCCGTGTGTGGTCCCGCCGCGACAGGCTCTTCCCGTGCCGAGCCGCGGGTCGACTAGTCACGCTTGCTGCGACCAGGATCGGTCCAGTATCGGGCACACGCCGCCGCCGGATTGCCGGTGCGGCCGTACAAGGTCGCCACCACAGGACACGGTGAGGTCCTTGTCGCCGCCCAACCGGCAACCTTGGCCCGACGATCGACGCACGCGCTCGTGCGGTCAGGCGGAGCTGCGGCGGGTGGATTAGCAGGCGCGAAATAGCACGTCGAGCGGGTTCACGGGGTCACCCAGCGGCGCAGCCACGACGAATTTACGACGCGGCTATCCGCCAGCTAGACTTAGCGAAGTTGGCATGTCAGGCCGGTATTGTCATATCGTTTTACGACTTGTCGAGACCTGTTTTCAGGCCGCCGTTCAACGCTGCACGGACGAATCCCCAACCGGATCATCCCCGCCTGAGGACAGCGTATCGACAAGACCGAAGGGGTTTAGCCCGAGACTTCCGGGCGCTGCCCCGGTTGCTCATAGCGGCTTGCGGAGAACGTTCTGTTGAAGGGTCAGGTGCATATGACGCCCAAGCGCGTCGGGTTATACAACCCCGCGTTCGAGCACGATTCGTGCGGGGTAGCCATGGTCGTCGACATGCACGGCCGCCGCAGCCGCGGCATCGTGGACAAGGCGATCACCGCATTGCTCAACCTGGAGCACCGCGGCGCCCAAGGCGCCGAACCCCGCAGCGGTGACGGCGCGGGCATCCTGATCCAGGTTCCCGATGGGTTTCTTCGCGAGGTCGTAGAATTCGACCTGCCCGCTCCGGGCAGCTACGCCACCGGCATGGCGTTCCTGCCGCAGTCGTCCAAAGACGCCGCGGCCGCCTGCGCGGCGGTGGAGAAGATCGCCGAAGCCGAGGGGCTGCAGCTGCTGGGCTGGCGGAACGTGCCCATCGACGACACATCGCTGGGTGCGCTGTCCCGCGACGCAATGCCCACCTTCCGGCAGGTGTTCCTGGCAGGCGCCACCGGCATGACGCTGGAGCGCCGCTGCTACATCGTCCGCAAGCGCGCCGAGCACGAACTCGGGACCAAGGGCCCGGGTCAAGACGGGCCCGGTCGCGAAACCGTTTATTTCCCAAGCCTCTCCGGCCAGACCTTTGTGTACAAGGGGATGTTGACCACCCCGCAACTCAAGGCTTTTTACCTTGACCTGCAAGACGATCGGTTGACCAGCGCCCTGGGGATCGTGCACTCGAGGTTCTCCACCAACACCTTCCCGTCGTGGCCGTTGGCGCATCCTTTCCGCCGGGTGGCCCACAACGGCGAGATCAACACCGTTACCGGCAACGAGAACTGGATGCGGGCCCGTGAGGCGTTGATCAAGACCGACGTGTTCGGGTCGGAGGCCGACGTCGAGAAGTTGTTCCCGATCTGCACCCCGGGCGCCTCCGACACCGCGCGCTTCGACGAGGTGCTCGAACTGCTCCACCTGGGCGGACGCAGCCTGGCGCACGCCGTGCTGATGATGATCCCCGAGGCGTGGGAGCGCAACGGGTCGATGGACCCGGCTCGGCGGGCGTTCTACCAGTACCACGCCTCGTTGATGGAGCCGTGGGACGGGCCGGCGTCGATCACCTTCACCGACGGCACGATCGTCGGTGCGGTGCTCGACCGAAACGGCTTGCGCCCCTCGCGAATCTGGGTCACCGACGACGGCCTGGTGGTGATGGCTTCAGAGGCCGGCGTGCTCGATCTCGACCCCGCCACGGTGGTCCGCCGGATGCGGCTGCAGCCCGGTCGGATGTTCCTGGTGGACACCACACAGGGCCGCATCGTCTCCGATGAGGAGATCAAAGCGGAACTGGCCGCCGAACATCCCTATCAGGAGTGGCTCGACAAAGGGCTTATCCCGCTCGGCGATCTGCCGCAGGGCGACTACGTGCGAATGCCACACGAGCGAGTAATTAAGCGGCAGTTGATATTTGGCTACACGTACGAGGAACTCAATCTGTTGGTGGCACCGATGGTGCGCACCGGGGCCGAACCGGTCGGCTCGATGGGCACCGATACCCCGATCGCGGTGCTCTCGCAGCGACCGCGAATGCTCTACGACTACTTCCAGCAGCTCTTCGCCCAGGTGACCACCCCGCCACTCGACGCCATTCGCGAGGAGGTGGTGACCAGCTTGCAGGGCACCACCGGCGGGGAGCGCGACCTGCTCACTCCGAATGAGCACTCGTGTCACCAGATCGTGCTACCGCAGCCGATACTGCGTAACCACGAGCTCGCCAAGCTGATCAACCTCGACCCGGACAACCAGGTCAACAAGCGCCTACATGGCATGCGCTCCAAGGTGATTCGCTGTCTATACCCGGTCGCTGAGGGCGGTGCCGGCCTGGCGGCCGCGCTTGAGGAGATCCGCGCCGCGGCGTCGGCCGCCATCGCCGACGGAGCGCGCGTCATCATCTTGTCCGACCGTGAATCCGACGAGCAGATGGCTCCCATCCCCTCGCTACTCGCGGTCGCGGGCGTGCACCATCACCTGGTGCGCGACCGGACGCGTACCCACGTGGGCCTGGTGGTGGAAACCGGGGACGCCCGCGAGGTGCACCACATGGCGGCGCTGGTGGGCTTCGGAGCCGCGGCGATAAATCCCTACCTGGTGTTCGAGTCGATCGAGGACATGGTCGACAGGGGTGCTTTCGAAGGCGTCATCAACAGCGGTAAAAGTTCACTAGACCATGAGACGGCCCTGAGCAACTACGTCAAGGCGGCCGGCAAGGGTTTGCTGAAAGTGATGTCCAAGATGGGCATCTCGACACTGGCCTCCTACACCGGTGCGCAACTGTTCCAGGCGGTCGGTATCTCCCAAGAGGTGCTCGACGAGTACTTCACCGGGCTGAGCTGCCCCATCGGCGGGATCAGCCTGGATGACATCGCCGCCGACGTGGCCAGCCGCCACGGGCTGGCCTATCTGGACCGGCGGGAGGAACGCGCGCACCGCGAGCTCGAGGTGGGCGGCGACTATCAGTGGCGTCGCGAGGGTGAATACCACCTGTTCAACCCCGAGACCGTGTTCCGGCTGCAACACTCCACCCGCACCGGCCAGTACAGCATCTTCAAGGAGTACACGCGGCTGGTCGACGACCAGAGCGAGCGGATGGCATCACTGCGCGGACTGTTCAAGTTCCGCGGCGGCGTGCGTCCCCCGGTCCCGCTCGACGAGGTGGAGCCGGCCAGCGAGATCGTCAAGCGCTTCTCGACGGGAGCGATGAGCTACGGCTCGATCTCCGCCGAAGCGCACGAGACGCTTGCGATTGCGATGAACCGGTTGGGCGCCCGGTCCAACAGCGGTGAAGGCGGCGAGGACGCCAAGCGTTTCGACCGTGATCCCAACGGGGATTGGCGCCGCAGCGCGATCAAGCAGGTCGCCTCCGCTCGGTTCGGGGTGACCTCGCACTACCTGACCAACTGCACGGACATTCAGATCAAGATGGCGCAGGGAGCGAAACCCGGTGAAGGAGGCCAACTTCCCGGGCACAAGGTGTATCCCTGGGTTGCCAAGGTCCGGCACTCCACCCCAGGTGTGGGGCTGATCTCCCCGCCGCCGCACCACGACATCTACTCCATCGAGGATCTCGCGCAGCTGATCCACGACTTGAAGAACGCCAACCCGGCCGCACGGGTGCACGTCAAACTCGTCTCCGAGAACGGGGTGGGCACGGTTGCGGCCGGGGTCTCCAAGGCGCACGCCGACGTGGTGCTGATCTCGGGCCACGACGGCGGCACCGGCGCCACTCCGCTGACGTCGATGAAGCACGCGGGGGCCCCGTGGGAACTGGGCCTGGCCGAGACGCAGCAGACGCTGCTGCTCAACGGATTACGTGACCGGATCGTTGTCCAGGTGGATGGGCAGCTCAAGACTGGCCGGGACGTCATGATCGCCGCTCTGCTGGGAGCCGAGGAATTCGGCTTCGCCACCGCACCTCTGGTGGTGGCCGGCTGCGTCATGATGCGGGTATGTCAGTTGGACACCTGCCCGGTGGGGGTCGCCACCCAGAACCCGCTGCTACGCGAGCGGTTCACCGGCAAGCCGGAGTTCGTCGAGAACTTCTTCATGTTCGTCGCCGAAGAGGTCCGCGAATACATGGCCCAGCTGGGATTCCGCACGCTCAACGAAGCGGTCGGCCAGGTGGGTTCGCTGGACACCACGCTGGCGCGCGCCCATTGGAAGGCGCACAAGCTGGACCTGACACCTGTGCTGCACGAGCCGGAGTCGGCATTCATGAACCAGGACCTGTACTGCAGTTCCCGCCAAGATCACGGCCTAGACAAAGCGCTCGACCAGCAGTTGATCGTGATGAGCCGCGAGGCGCTGGATTCCGGCAAGCCGGTGCGTTTCTCCACCACGATCAGCAACGTCAACCGCACGGTAGGCACCATGCTCGGTCACGAGCTGACGAAAGCCTATGGTGGCCAAGGTCTGCCGGATGGAACCATCGACATCACCTTCGAAGGGTCGGCAGGCAACAGCTTCGGCGCCTTCGTGCCGCGCGGGATCACCCTGCGGATCTACGGCGATGCCAACGACTACGTCGGCAAGGGTCTGTCCGGGGGCCGCATCGTGGTGCGGCCGTCGGACAACGCCCCACAGGACTACGTCGCCGAGGACAACATCATCGGGGGCAACGTGATCCTGTTCGGCGCCACCAGCGGCCAGGCTTTCCTGCGCGGCGTGGTCGGTGAGCGCTTCGCCGTCCGCAACTCCGGCGCCCACGCCGTGGTCGAAGGCGTCGGTGATCACGGCTGCGAATACATGACCGGCGGCAGGGTGGTCATACTCGGTCACACTGGCCGTAACTTTGCTGCCGGTATGTCCGGCGGTGTTGCGTACCTGTACGACCCGGACGGTGAATTACCCAATAACCTCAACACCGAAATGGTGGAGCTCGAGACCCTGGATGAAGATGACGCAGACTGGCTGCACGCCATGATTCAGGCGCACGTTGACGC